>Ga0209279_10000004_pt1 | contig 246337 bp, 202 predicted proteins | sample CoawatmetaG00DNA_3_FD_187508 | JGI IMG/M metagenome (GOLD analysis project Ga0209279, IMG submission 187508) | Marine microbial communities from the West Antarctic Peninsula - Coastal water metaG006-DNA (SPAdes) (version 2) | ecosystem: Environmental > Aquatic > Marine > Coastal ...
GGTTGCGGGAGCCAGATTTGAACTGACGACCTTCGGGTTATGAGCCCGACGAGCTACCAGACTGCTCCATCCCGCGTCCGAATGGTTTAAGTATTACTAATAAAAGTAACATTAAACAAGCCAAGTTATTTTAATTCAACTTAAGAATTGGTTGCGGGAGCCAGATTTGAACTGACGACCTTCGGGTTATGAGCCCGACGAGCTACCAGACTGCTCCATCCCGCGTCCGAATGGTTTAAGTATTACTAATAAAAGTAACATTAAACAAGCCAAGTTGTTTTAATTCAAACTTAAGAATTGTATTCAAAGTTCAATACCCTGAAAACGAGCGTATCATAAGGATACCTTTGGTAGATTGCAACCTGTTTTGTTAATTAATTCTTCTATTGTACGATTGCTCAGCTAAACGATTTAAAAACACCCGAATTGTTCGGATTTTATCAGTATTGATAACTAAAGAGCGATATCAGCAACTATTAACTCTCATTTAATAGTTAATAGTTTAAGTGCGGAGTGTCTTTGTTTATAATCGCGCAAATATTTTAATTATCTTAAACTAAGATGATTTTAACAGCTCACTCCTTAGATTATTTGTGGAAAAAAACATGCATCAATTTTTAGCGTTAACATCCTTTGGTATTGAAGTACTCCTTGCTGATGAGATTAAGTCTCTGGGCGGCGAACAAGTGGTTCAAAAACCCGAAGGTGTTTATTTCAATGCTTCGCTTGCTAAGGGTTACCACATTTCATTGTGGACTCGAATGGCGACACGAGTGATGTTAAAGCTAGGAGAGGGCGACGCTAACAACAAGGACGAGTTGTTTAAGACCGCGAGTAAAATTAATTGGTCGGAGCATTTTTCGCCTTTCTCGACCTTTGCTATTGATTTTGTTGGTGTCAGTGAAGAAATCCGAAATACTCAATTTGGTGGTTTAACGGTAAAAGATGCTGTGGTTGACCATTTTACCGACCAAGGTATTGATCGGCCTTCTGTCGATAAGACTAATCCTGACCTTCGTTTTCAAGCGCGTTTACTTCGCCAACACGTAATTATATATTTAGACTTTTCAGGGCGAGGTCTATTCCAACGGGGTTATCGTAAAAACAGTGGTGCTGCACCATTAAAAGAAAATTTAGCGGCAGCATTGGTTCAACGTTCTGGTTGGTTAAAAGACACCAGTAAACCATTACTTGATCCTATGTGTGGCTCAGGCACTATTTTAATTGAAGCCGTTGCTATGGCAGCAGGTCAAGCGCCAGGCATTGAAAGACAGTCTTGGGGTTTTGCTCATTGGCTTCATCATGAAGAAGAGAGCTGGCAAGCGCAATTACAATCTGCCAAGGTTCAATCACGTAAAGGGCTAAATGAGCTAACGAAAGTTAAAGTTTTTGGTATTGATATTGATAGCCGAGTGATTAATACGGCTCAAGAAAATGCCCGTAATGCCCAGTTACAACAATTTATTGAATTTTCTTGTAAAGATATTAATCAACTTGATAATAATTTCGGTAAATCGGGCACCGTGTTAATTAACCCGCCTTACGGTGAACGAATTGGTGAATTGCCTGAGTTGGTCGAAAACTTTGTCAACTTTGGTCAAACCCTTAAAACACAATTTTTGAATTGGCGATTAGCGATATTAACCGCAAACACCGATATGTTAGCAATGTTAAAACTGTCGAGTTTTAAACGTTATAAATTTAAAAATGGTCCGTTAGATTGTCAGTTAGCTTTATATGAAGTTAATGATAAGCAATTGGCTAAAGATGCGGTTAATCCAAATACCGACTTTGGTGAGCAAAACGACTCAGACTTTGCTAATAGGCTAACTAAAAATATTAAGAAGTTTAAAGGCTGGATTAAAGCAGAACAAATTGAATGTTATCGTTTATATGATGCGGATATCCCAGAATATAATGTCGCTGTCGATGTTTATGGTGATTATGTTGTTGTTCATGAATATTCTGCGCCATCGACCATAGACGCAGACAAGGCGGCAAAACGTTTACAAGAAGTTATATACTGGACACCCAAAGTGCTAAATATTGGCACCGACAAGTTGGTATTAAAAACCAGACAAAAGCAAAAAGGTGCCAACCAATACCAAAAGGTTGATAAATCAAAACAATTTATTGTGGTTAATGAATATGGTGCTAAGTTAAAAGTCAACTTGTGGGATTACCTCGATACGGGTTTATTTTTAGATCATCGTAAAACCCGTCAACTTGTGGCAAAAAAAGCGAAAAACAAATCATTGCTTAATATGTTTGCCTACACAGGCTCTGTGTCTTTACAAGCTGCATTAAATGGTGCTGCTTCAGTAACGACTGTCGATATGTCAAATACCTACCTTAGTTGGGCACAAGATAATTTTACCTTGAACAAACTCGTTAGCCATAAATACCAATTTGTTCAAGCCGACTGTTTACAGTGGCTAAAAGATTTTGACGCCACTAAAAACAGTCCTTTTGATGTAATATTTATTGATCCCCCGACGTTTTCGAATTCTAAACGTATGGATGAGAGTTTTGATGTCCAGCGGGATTATATTTCATTAATTACAGACGCTTTAAATGCTTTAACTCCTCAGGGTGAGATAGTTTTTACTAATAATAAGCGAAATTTCAAAATGGATGTTGAGGCTATGCAAAGTCTTGGTTTAACGGTAAAACCAATGACCGAGTTAACCCGAGATAAAGACTTTGCTCGTAATAAACACATACATAATAGTTGGTCGCTTATTCGCCATTAACCGCTGTCTTGACTAAGCGGTTTTTGCCGGCAGCTACTTTGGAATGTAAAATGAAGAGATATTTTAATTTATACAGTAGTGACGGCTGCCATTTGTGCGAATTAGCGTTACTTGTTTGTCAGCCTTTAATGAGCAATAACACATTAACTATTATTGATATTGTTGATGATGAGAAATTAGTTGAGCTTTATGGGGTTCATATACCGGTACTTGAGCGGGTTACTGCAAATGATAGTAGCGAGACAGTAAAACTATTTTGGCCTTTTACCACTGAGCAATTGAGTCAGTTACTTGTCTAAATAAAGTAGTAAAAAACAAACAGCATATTATCAGTGGCTATTACAATAATAGTTACTTTACTTATTTAAAGAAAAGCAGTTAATAGAAGTTATATATATTTATGGAATTATTAAGAATTGCCAATGCGGAACTTGCCTTCGGTGAAGAGAAAATATTAGACAAAGCCGAATTGAGTGTTCAAACAGGTGAACGTATCTGTTTAGTCGGTCGTAATGGTGCGGGTAAGTCAACATTAATGAAAATATTAATGGGCAAACAAACCTTAGATGATGGTCAAATTTTAAAATCTAGCACCATGAAGATGGCCATGTTAGAACAAGATCCACCAGAGTCTTCAGATAGTACGGTCTTTGATTATGTTGCTCAAGGTGTGCAAGAGAATGCTGACTTAATTCGTCGCTACCATGCGCTTATTCATGATGTTACCGAAGATCCATCAGAGAGAAACCTTAATAAACTCAGTAAAGTGCAAGATCAACTAGAACAAGCTAATGCATGGCAAGATGAGCAGCGCATTGAACAGGCGATGAGCACCTTATCGCTCAATGCTGATGATAAAATAGCTGATCTTTCGGGTGGTTGGTTACGTAAACTTGCCCTCGCTAAAGCACTTGTTACCCAACCTGACATCCTGTTACTTGATGAGCCAACCAACCATTTAGATATTGAAAGCGTCTTATGGCTGGAAAAGTTTTTAATAGACTTTGCTGGTACTATTATTTTTATTAGTCATGACAGGGCGTTTATTCGTGGTTTATCAACTCGTATTCTTGACTTAGACCGTGGCCAATTAAAAAGTTACCCCGGTAATTATGATTTATACATAGAACAAAAAGCGCATGATTTACAGGTTGAAGATCAACAAAATGCCTTATTTGATAAACGACTCGCAGAGGAAGAAGTTTGGATTCGTCAAGGGGTAAAAGCAAGACGGACCCGAAATGAAGGCAGAGTGAGATCACTTGAAAAACTTCGTTTAGAGCGAAATGCTCGTCGTGAAGTCCGTAATCAAAGTACCATGAACATCACTCATGGCGATCGCTCAGGTAAGCTAGTATTTGAAGCGGAAGACTTAACTATAGCGTTTGATGATAAAGTAATTATTGAGAAGTTAAATCTATTGATCACCAGAAATGATCGATTAGCACTTATTGGCGCCAATGGTACCGGTAAATCAACCCTGATTAAAATGATCATGGACAAACTTCAGCCAACAAGCGGTAAAATGCGCTCAGGCGTTAACCTTGAAATTGCTTATTTTGATCAACACAGAGAAGCGCTTGATCTTAATAAAACGGTGCAAGAAATTGTTGGTGAAGGTAAACAAGAAGTGGTGGTTAATGGTAAGCCTCGTCATGTTTTAGGTTACCTACAAGACTTTTTGTTTAGTCCTAAGCGAGCAAGAACACCAGTTAGAGCATTATCTGGTGGTGAAAAAAACAGGTTGTTACTTGCACGATTATTTTTACGCCCAAGTAATCTCCTTATTCTTGATGAACCAACCAATGATTTAGACATCGAAACTTTAGAGCTTTTAGAGGAAGTTGTTGCAAATTACGCAGGAACCGTTATTTTAGTTAGCCATGATCGCGACTTTGTTAATAATTGTATAAATACTTGCCTTTATTTTGATGGCAGTGGTCAAATAAATCAAATTGTTGGTGGTTACGATGATGTAGATGATTATTTAGCCCAAAAAGCTCAACAACGTAAGTCTTTGGAAGAAGGGGCTTTAGAAAAAGCTAAAAAGGGTCAGCAAACAATTAATTCTGTTGCCACTAGTGCACCTAAAAAGAAAAAACGTTCATTTAAAGAAACAAAAGAACTCGAAGAGTTACCTGCTAGAATTGATGAAGTTGAAAGTTTAATTGAGTCTTTGCAAGCGCAAGTTAATGAAGCTGATTTTTTTAATAAAGATGAGCAGTTAACCAAAAATATATTGAACCAGCTAGCAGAAAACGAGTCAAATCTCGAAGTTATTTATAAAAGATGGCAAGAGTTGGACGATTAATAGTAAAGTTGTCATAAAGTTTTAAGATAAGTTAAGGGAACAGCCAAGGCGTTAGTTAAAGCTGTTTTATTCAACAAGCCATAATAAGCAATAAAGAGTTTAGAAGTTAAATGAATAGATTTGTTAAATCGATGTTGGCACTCTCAATGACCAGTGCTATGACTATACCCCTTGTAAATGCTGCCACTTATCAAATAATTGATAAAGGTGACCCTAGCGTTCAATATACTTATGCACAACAGTCTAATAATAATGGTGACTTGGTGCTATCAGGCACTAATGGTTTTAATTTCCCTGTACAGTTTGATCTGCTTGATGAGGATGACTTTGCAAATATTGAAGCTTATGCTGCTGTCAATAACCTTCAAATTATAGAATTAGAGCCTATTGAAAATTTAGATGCGCTCAAAGCCGGCAATCCAACAACTAATGACTTGGCTTGGACTGTTAAGTGGTTAGCAACAAAGTCTACTGATTATTCGTACCAAAAAACAACGAGTACCATTGCCTTTCTTAATTCAGGTCAAAGTAGTGAAGAAATTATAATATTTGATGATAATGCTTTACTACCTCAGTCTAGATCAACCGTCGATATTGTGAAGGGTGTTACAGATGGGGGTTGGGTATACGGTAGTGCTTCTGCACCTTACCTTCCCCAGAATTTCACCAACAGCACTGGTGACGAAAATACTTCTTGGTATCGTGAATTTTCTAGCCGGGCTTTCTTCTCTGATGACCGAGGTGTTAATATTTATGAAATTAAACCACCAAGTGAAAATAATACGGATATGGAAAAAAATAACGGTGGTGTTTCAGGTATTCTAGATCTTAGTGAGACACAAATTGCCGTTGGCTTTATGAGTACAGAAAGGACAACAAACTTCCAAAATATTATCGACTCTGAAACTGAAGCCCAAGGTTGTGCTAATCCAGATTTTATTGCAGATGTCCCTAAAGACATTTGTATTCAAACTTATCGAGATGCCGATACGGCTGAACCATATCAAATACGAGCATTTAAAGCGGTAGTCAATGGGAATGGTGATAGTAGTATTACTAACTTAGGTTTGTTAGTGACACCTCATGAAGACGATGTCAGAACTTTTGAAAGTTATGCTCAGGCGGTTAATGATGAGGGCGTAGTGGTTGGTTTTTCACATGCTTGGGTTGATGAGAGTGAAACAACACCGGTAGATGATCAATCTAGAAGCTTATACGCAGCAGTATATAAAGATGGTGAAATGACCTCATTCGCTAAAGACCATGGTGTACACTTCGACTCTCGCGCTTTCGATATCAATAATTCAGGTATTGCTACTGGTCATGTCAGCATGGCTATCAGTGGTAAATTACGGACTAAATTTTATTATATTGATACGACTAATGTTGACGAGATGGAATTGGTTATCCCTACTGATTTCTTTGATAGTTCATCAAGTACCGCACGGGCAATCAATGAAAGTGGCTTTATTGTTGGTGAAGGTGAAGTTGAAACACATACTGATAGTACCCAAAACCCAAGACGTACCCATGCTTTTTTATATGATACAACCAATGATATTTTTCAAGATATTAACGAATTGATTGCTTGTGATAGTCAGTACAGCATCATCGAAGCTCGTGATATCAATGAAGACAATATTATTTCTGCTTCTGCTGTATTGAAGGTGCAACAACGTGATGCAAGAGGTGAATTACTGTTTGATGCTCAAGGTGATGCTTTGATGGAAGATATCATTCGTGCGGTGACATTAGAACCAATAGAAGATGATGGCCAGGTCTGTACTCGAGAAGAGGAAGGAAAGGTTATTCGTAAAGGTGCAAGCTTTGGGCTATTTTCACTATTTGCTTTATTGATTGTTGGTTTGCGTCGACGGGTTTGCGCGATTAAACATTAAAACGATTGAAAATTCCCTCTTAGTTTAAGGTTCTTTGACTCTAGAGTTGAAGAGATTTTAATCGCGTACACTTTGAATTGTTGCTTAGCTGTTTTTTCAACCAGATAAGCAACAATTTGAGAGGGTATTTTACTTATGGTCCAACATAGCAAAAACGTTTTTGTTGTTTACCTTCCCTTTCAATAGTTTCATCAAACATAGCTAAGGGTCTTACCCACACGCTTTGTTTACTTGCTGGATCATCAGAAAACTTCTCATTATGCTCTTCGTCATGCAAGGGTAAATAAACAACCATAAGCTCTTCATTTTCACTGTGTTTAGCAATATATAAGACCTGATAGAAATTCCCTTTAAAGTGCTGGTATTTTCCAAGTTTAATCATCTGACTGCCTTTAATTTGATTCAATTTAATTTAATTTAATTTTGTACTTTTAGCTCTACTTTAACTGCTAGATACATTGTTTATTCGACAATACGATCATAAGGGGGGAGAGAGTCGAGTAGTTGTTTACCATAGCGTTTAGTGACCAGTCTTTTATCCATAATAGTGATGACGCCTTCATCCTGCTCATTTCTTAATAATCTTCCTGTTGCTTGTACCAACTTTTTAGAGGTTTCTGGTACCGATAACGACATAAATGGGTTACCGCCTTTAATTGTGATGTATTCAGCTTGAGCTTGTTCAACGGGTGATGTTGGAACTGAGAAGGGTAATTTGGTAATAATTAAATTCGTTAAGTATTTACCGGGTAGATCTAGCCCTTCAGAAAAGCTTTGTGTACCAAAGACAATACTTTCTTGGTCTTTATCACAGCGTTTCTTATGCGTTTCTATAATATGTTGTCGGGAATGTTCACCTTGAATTTGGATGTTCATTTTGTTTTTATCACGTAATTCTTCAGCAACTTTTTCCATTTGCCAGTAAGAAGAGAACAAGACTAAACTTGCTCTTCCTTGCTCAATATACCGTGGCAGCTTTTCGATTAACTCATGGGTAAATTGGGGGGCACTGGGTTCATTTTTCATTTTAGCAATAACCAGTTGGGCATTTTTTTGATAATCAAAGGGCGAGTTAACTTGTTGATATTGACTACCATCATTATTTTTTAAGCCACTTTGAAAGCGAAAATGGTCAAAAGAATTGAGCGCTAACAGGGTGGCTGAGCATAAAACAGCGCCTTCACATTTACTCCAAAGCTTATCTTCTAAAGTAAATCCTACTTCTATTGGCGATGCACTCACTAGATAATCTTGACGCTTGCCCTGTGTGGTTTCAAGCCACCTCGCCATAGGAGCACCTTTATCACTATCAGTTTTGGCGTACATCGACCATAGTGCCATTAAATTTTCCAATCGTTGGATTAAAAAACCCGCTTCAGCCAATAAAGGTTCTGCCAAGTACATTGGTGTATCACCATCTTTAACAGACTCCATTAAAAAGTTATAAAGTTTATTGATATGAGCCAGTGACTTTTTACTCAGTTCTTGAATATCTTCAGCCCAATTTTTTAAGGTGTCAGGGATGAGTCCATTTTCAAAGCGGTAGATTTTTTCATCATCTTTTTTAAAGTTCGATGGGGTTTTTTGCTGTTCACTAGGGGGGAAATAAGTATGCTTATTATTCTCGATAAAGTTAATGACTTTTTGCATTTCGAGTAATAACTCTTGGCAGTCATCGCCTAATTTTAATGCCGGTGAAATGGCCCTTTGTGATTTAATTAATTTAGCCATTTTATCACCCGTTTCACCTATTTTATTTAACCAATCTATGGCGCTCTTTAGACTAATATTAGCACTGGAGTGGTCACGCGTTACCTTTGGTAGGTGGTGTGCTTCATCAATAATATAAAAGGTGTCTTCAGGTGAAGGTAGTATTCTACCGCCTCCTAGCTCAAGGTCAGCTAATAACAAACTATGATTGATGACTAAAACATTGGCTTGCTCCATTGTTTCTCTGGCTTTATGGAATGGGCAATGAGCGTGCTCAGTTAAATGTTTTAAACAACTGTGTTTATCACTTTGTACTTGTTGCCAAATGTGATGAGGAAGATGTTCAGACCATGAGTCGATATCACCCAACCAACTGCCAGCGGTCAGTGCTTGGTACATTGAATTTAGTGTGCGGATATCACTCGCTTGTGGTTTCTCAGCAAACGTAAAACCAACTTGAGGCGTTGCTGATTTTTGATTTGAAGTTACCGCTTGGGAAAGTTTCTGACGACAAACATATCTTTGCCTGCCTTTAGCTAAAGTAAAGGTGAAATTGAGCCCTGAGTGCTTTTTTAAAAAAGGTAGGTCTTTATCGACCAGTTGTTCCTGTAATGCGACAGTGGCTGTAGAAATACATACTTTTTTATCACGAGCAAGTGCCAGAGGAATTGCACCTAATGAATAAGCAAGGGACTTTCCGGTACCCGTACCTGCTTCAACGGTAATTATTTTTCTCTCCTTTGAATATTCACCTGCTAATGTTTTAGCAATTTCAGCGATAAGAAATGTTTGCTGTGATCTGGGATTGAAATTTGCTAAATTCTCACCAATGGTTTTATATGCGCCACGAATTATTTCTTTGATTTTGTCACTTAACATATCAGTAATACGATTCCAGAGTTTGAAGAAGAGTGTGAAGAAGTCAAATTTAAGGCATGGTTACATTAAATTGTGTTTATGTCTATAAATACTGTATACACTACTGTATGGAATTTATCCTCCCTTTTAGAAGTTGTTATAAATTAAGATGGTTAATCAGATAAAAAATGGTTTTATATTAACCAAGCAGTCGCGAGATATCAGTACGGGTATTAAGGTGACGCTATGGCTTAAGACCCTTCAAGGCCCAGTAAAGCTGGAAATATTAAATGAACAAGCTGTCTTTTTTGTTGAGGAACGTCAAGTTGACAGCGCTAAACAAGTGTTGTTATCTAGAAATGTCGATGTTAATAAAATAACGCCTCTGGGCCTTAAAACATTTAGCCAGCAAAAAGTCTGTGGTTTATATTTTGATTATATGCGTGACTTTTATGCGGCAAGATCGTGTTTAAAACAACAAAACATCAAGTGTTATGAGGATGATTTCCGTCCTGATGAACGTTATTTAATGGAGCGTTTTATCACTGCAGGGATTAACTTCATTGGCGATGAAAAAATTAATAATAACAACCCATTTATTGCTTTTAATAATGCTAAGTGTCAGGCCCAAACTACTGATATACCGTTATCCATGGTATCAATTGATATTGAATGCTCAATGGATGGCGAGCTATATTCTATTGGTTTTTACAATGAGTCTTACCAGCACGTTTTTATGATAGGTCATTTAGCTAAAGTAATGTCATCCACGGATACTAAGATGACTGATGATTTAACCAATATCACTTGGTTAGAGGATGAGAAACAATTACTAAACGCTTTTGTTGCTTGGTTTAAAGAACATGATGTTGATATTATTATTGGCTGGAATGTCATTAATTTTGATATGACGTTATTGCAAAAACGTTATGATAAATATGGTCTTAAGTTTTCTATTGGCAGAGACGGTAGTGCTCCTTATTGGCGAAAGAATAAAAACACCGAGCAAAATTATTTAGAAATCGCTGGCCGTGTAGTACTAGATGGTATTGATCTATTAAAAACAGCGACTTATAACTTTCCTAGTTTCTCACTCGATAATGTTGCCAATACCTTGCTTGGTATCGGTAAGAAGGTAGAGGATGTTGATAATCGCCTTCAAGAAATCACTGATAATTTTTATCATAATAAACCTGCATTAGCAGCTTATAACCTTGAAGATTGTCGTTTGGTTTGGTTAATATTTAAAAAAACTCAATTGTTAGAGTTTGCTATGTTAAGAGCCGAATTAACTGGCTTAGCTATCGACCGAGTTGGCGGCTCTGTTGCTGCTTTTACTAATCTTTACCTGCCTAAATTACACCGTAGTGGTTACGTTGCTCCAAATATGGGCGACGGTGAGTCTGATTTGATTGCTCCAGGTGGCTATGTAATGGACTCTATTCCAGGCTTATATAAAAATATATTAGTTCTTGATTTTAAAAGCCTGTACCCGAGTATCATTCGAACGTTTAAAATTGATCCCATGGGGTTGATTGAAGGTTTGCTTTGTAAAGACCCATCCAAAAATGTTAAAGGTTTTGACGGTGCCTATTTCTCTAGAGATAATCATTTTTTACCCGACATTATCCAGTCTTTATGGGGCGAGCGTGATAAGGCTAAGCAAGAAAAAAACGCGGCGTTATCTCAGGCACTTAAGATTATTATGAACAGCTTTTACGGGGTACTGGGTTCAACAGGTTGCCGGTTTTTTGACCCACGTTTATCCGGTTCTATTACTAAACGTAGTCATGAGTTAATAAAAACAACAAAAGGCTGGATTGAAGATCATGGCTTCCAAGTTATTTATGGAGACACTGATTCAATTTTTATACACGTGGGTAGCGAAAAGTCTTCATCAGAAAGTCGTAAACTTGGGAGAAATTTGCAAGCCTTCATTAATAAAAAGTGGCAACAAGTGTTAAAGGATGATTTTAACTTAGTCAGTGAGTTAGAAATAGAATTTGAAACTCATTTTAGTCAATTTTTAATGCCAACAGTAAGGGGAGGGACTCTTGATAATGGCAGCACGATTGGTACCAAAAAACGTTACGCAGGTATCGTATCAACGGGCACTGACGACAAGCTTATTTTTAAAGGGATGGAAACTGTCCGCAGTGATTGGACAGAACTGAGTAAAATTTTTCAACAAGAGCTTTATCGACGTGTTTTTAATGGTGAGCCGTTTGAGCGCTATATTGTCACCACGGTCAATAAAACATTAATGGGGGAGTTTGATGATTTATTGATTTACCGAAAGCGAATTAGAAGAAGGTTAAACGATTATGTCAAAAATGTCCCTCCTCATGTTAAGGCCGCTCGGATTGCTGACGCCATTAATAAAAAATTAAATAAACCGTTAAAGTACCAAAATAAGGGCTGGATCGAGTACTTAATCACTCTTAATGGGCCTCAGCCAAAAGAATATCTAGATTCGACGCTAGATTATGACTTTTATGTTGATAGACAATTAAAGACGGTAGCAAATGATATTTTACCTTTTATTGGGACCAGTTTTGAAAAGATAGTTAACAAACAATTAGATTTATTTTGAATTGGGTTTATTAAAGGGCGAGGTGTTTTAAGGTTGAGTTTGCCATTGTTTGATAGAAACAGCCGCTGATAAAACAACGATGACTATGAAATTTAACATCAACTATCTCTCTATTATTGGCAATTAAAGTAACCTGCGCTATTTTTGACTGTCGATTACTGAGTATTTAAAGAGCTTTTAGCTATTTGGCCACGTATGATAAGTGGATATCATACCTTTAGCGATTTCTTATCTCATAAGAGAGTTAAGAACCTTACCTAGCTCCTGTTTGAAGTTAAGGCCATTCCACCAAATTAACGGCTGATATAACTAAGGTATTACGCCTTGTTATTTCATTCTAATTTTTTTCTACCTATAAAAGCGCAAAATAAAAGGTGCATCCATTTAACTTTAAGGTTATAAAAGGTTAATAGATGGCTAGATGCCTATTTAAAATGATTACCTATTGATAAAAGAGGAACAAAGTGAATAAAAAAGATACTAAATTTGTAACGGCAGGTCGCAAACCTGAATTTTCTAATGGTGTAGTCAATCCTCCCATTGTTCGTGCTTCTACAGTTGTTTTTAATACCGTAAAAGAGATGAATAATGCACTGGTGAATAAACATAACAACACTATGGTATACGGCAGACGCGGGACAACGACATCATTTGCTTTTAGTGATGCGATGACCCAACTTGAAGGTGGTGCCGGTTGTGCAATATATCCTTCAGGTACGGCGGCGATTACTAATGCAATACTGTCTTTTGTAAAAACCGGTGATCATATTTTAATGCTTGATAGTGCTTATGAACCTACACGTGATTACTGTAATGAAATTTTAAATAAATTAGGTATTGAGACTACCTATTATGATCCTATGATAGGAGCTGGTATTGAAGCATTAATACAGCCTAATACTCGGATTGTATTTCTTGAGTCTCCGGGTTCATTGACTATGGAAGTTCAAGATGTGCCCGCCATTGCCAAGGTCGCACACAAACATGATTGTATTGTTATGCTCGATAATACTTGGGGCGCAGGTATAAACTTTAATCCCTTTGATTATGGCGTTGATATTTCAGTCCAAGCGGCTACTAAGTATATTGTTGGTCATTCAGATGTGATGCTAGGTACGGCAACAGCTACTGAGAAGTACTGGCCACAATTAAGAAATAATAGTTACTTAATGGGTCAGTGTACCTCTCCTGATGATTTATATTTGGCACTTCGAGGCATCCGTACTTTAGGTGTACGATTAAGACAACATCAACAAAGTGCCTTAAAAGTGGCTAATTGGTTATCGCAACGCGAAGAGGTTGAAACTATTCTTCACCCTGCTTTTGAGTCATGCCCGGGCCATGAGTTTTTTAAACGTGACTTTACGGGTTCTAATGGTTTATTTTCTTTTGTTTTAAATAAAGGTAATAAATCTGCCATTACGGCATTACTCGATGGCATGTCACATTTTAAAATGGGCTATTCATGGGGAGGATTTGAAAGTTTAATTTTAGCTAATTCCAATGTGCAATCACTTAGAACGGTTACCAAGTGGAAATATGAACACCCATTAATACGCTTACACATTGGTCTTGAAGATGTAGATGATCTCATTGAAGACTTAACTCAAGGTTTTGAGCGTTTTAATCTAGCGCTTGCTCAGTCTTAGTTTTTGATTTAACAATAAGGTCATCTGTTGAATCAACGGTTCTAATTTTTGAGTTTTTTTTACTCTGAGGTAAATTACTTTTATTTGTTGATTTACCTCTAATCCCATAAATACTTATTTTTAAAGTGCTAATAGCAGCAGCTTGTAGCGATAAAGTGGCAAAAGCAAAAATAGCACCTGTTAGCAATGCCCCAGTTTCAATAGGTACAGCTAATTGAAAATCACGTAAAGTTGCTTGAGCCATCACTAGATCTATTTGTCGAATAAAGTGATAAAGTTGAGTGATATAGTCATAGTTTTGTAATTGGCTTAGTTGGGTCTCAAAACCGGTGACTCTTTGGTTCATAGCGCTAATGACATTAGCTGTTTGGGCGATAGCGTTATCAGCATTCCTTTGATAACGCTCTATCATCAAATTTAGATCGCCATTAAATCGCATATCAGCAATTAATTGAAATTGTTGTAATTGATGTTTTGCCTCATCAAGATGTCCTGAAAGGCGCTGAATATATTGCTGCATAAATTCGGGCGCTTGTACGCCAAGAATAAAACTTACCGTAAATAGGATGCGATCAAATAATGTGGTGATGAGTTTTTTCATAAAAGAATATCTAATTCGGTTATTTAAAGTGCTCTTTTTTTAGCGTACCAGTTATAAATTGAAATAACATTACCCAGTCTGAAACAAAACTCCAAATTGGCCACTTAAAACTTGCGGGTTTGTTATGTTCAAAAAAGAAGTGGCCGGTCCAGGCAAATCCATAACCAATTATTGGTATAGTCCAAAGTAAAATAAGATGGCTAGCGAAGATGCTATATATTAAAATGATCAGGACTAGAGAATTGCCAATATAGTGGAGGTTACGGCAAGTACTATTACTATGTTCACTTAAGTAAAAGTGATAAAACTCTTGATAGTTTTTAAACATTGATTCTGACTTCATCTCATCCTCTATCCAATTAAATGTAAGCCAATAAATACTATATTCTTTAAATTACAATAGCTAATCAATTCTAATGGCTAAGTCCGGTATCGTTAATTTTACACGCTTAGCTTAGTCGGTGTATTATAAATACATATTGAGATAATACGATTATGAGACGCTTATCCGGGTTTTATTTACAATTCAAAAGATTAAGGTGAAAATATGAACATTAAGTTAAAGAATATATTAATCATATGTATTTCTGTAGTGATCACCTTTAGTGGTAATGCAACAGATATCAGTCAAAATGAACTATTCAAACAAATGAGCAGTAATGATAAACCTTTCGTTATTGATGTCAGAACGGCTGATGAATATATTAAAGGCCATGTCCCTGGAGCCATTAATATTCCCCATTTGCAAATAAAAAATCGAATGAATGAAATATTAGCCCATAAAGATAGAGACATTGTCCTTTATTGTCGTTCAGGAAGACGCGCGGGTATTGCTAAAGATGATTTGATTTCTGGTGGCTTTTCAAAGTTAACGCATCTTGAGGGTGACTTTAATGCTTGGTCTGCAAATAAAATGCCGATTGAGAAAGGTCACAATAATAACCTAATTACCCCCTGAGGTTACTTAAGGAGCTAATCAAGGGATTAATCTAATCAATTTAACCTGATGTACTCTTTTGACTTATTTTGTTCTTAAAACCTTATTATCGTGCTTTAGTAAGATGATAAGGTTAGTTATTGATTGATGGCTATTTTTTAATTACCTTTTGTGCTTTAAGCTTGGCGCGTTTTAACGTTCGCTGGCTTTGTAATGCTTTAGCTGCATCGCTACCCATATGGGCATGTCCACGCTTACTTGCTAAGGTCATTTGTTTTTCACGTTCTGCATAACGTTCTCTTTGCTCATCAGTCACTGTGTCAATGCAATGGTGGCAACTGATGCCTTTTTTATATTGTACTTTAGTTTTATCTTGTTCTGTAATTGGCATACGACAAGCGTGGCATTGATCGTACTGACCTTTATTTAATTGATGATCAACTGCCACTCTATCATCAAAAACAAAGCATTCCCCTTGCCACATAGTCTCTTCTTGAGGCACCTCTTCAAGGTATTTTAATATACCGCCTTCTAGATGATAGACTTCTTCAAAGCCTTGTTCTTTCATATATGCTGTGGATTTTTCGCAGCGAATACCACCAGTACAATACATAGCCACTTTTTTATGCGTTTTAGGATCTAAATTATCGGCAACGTATTTTGGAAATTCACGAAATGTTTTAGTATTAGGATCAACAGCATTCTCAAATGTGCCAATTTCTATTTCATAATCATTGCGGGTATCAATAAGCATCACGTCAGGATCAGAAATAAGTGCATTCCAATCTTTTGGTTTGACATAAGTACCGACCACTTGCAGTGGATCGATGCCTTCTACGCCCATTGTAACGATTTCTTTTTTGAGTTTTACTTTACTGCGTTTAAAAGGGGCGTGGTTAGTGTATGACTTCTTTTGAGATAAAGTTGATAAGCGCTCATCACTTATTAGCCAATCGATTACTTTTGTCACCCCTTCGTCAGAGCCTGCGATAGTGCCATTAATTCCTTCTAGCGCTAGTAATAAGGTGCCACGAACTTCATTGTCTTCCATCACTTTAAGTAACGGTTTTTGTAATTGCTCAAAGTTTTCAAGACGAACAAATTTGTACAGTGCGGTAACTAGGTAAAGTGACATTTTATTTCCTATGCTCGCTGGAACGTAAATCCAGAGCTGTTTTTTAATATTAGTTTTCTATAAAATGAGTTAATTACTTAACACGCATACCCGGCTTTGCACCGTCTTCTGGATTGAGTATCCATAAATCTTCACCGCCAGGACCTGCAGCTAGCACCATGCCTTCGGACATACCAAAGCGCATTTTTCTGGGGGCTAGGTTAGCCACCATTACGGTGTGTTTCCCAATTAAATCCTCAGGTTGGTAAGCGGATTTAATACCAGCAAATACCTGACGGGTCTCACCGTCTTCATTTGAGTCAAGAGCCAGGGTAAGCTTTAGTAGTTTGTCGGCTTTTTCAACATGCTCTGCATTGATTATTTTGACAATACGTAAATCAATTTTACTAAAGTCATCAAAGCTAATTTCTTCACTGATTGGATCGTGAGCTAATGGGTCATTTAATGCAGCCGTATTATCAATCACCTGTGATGGTTTTTGTTTTTTTGTCTCTTTTTTAGGGGCGCTTTCTTCTTTTTTACTTAAGTTGTCTTTAGAAGCATCTACTATGGCATGGATTTTATCCATATCGACACGTTGTAATAATGCTTTGAATTTGTTGATTTTATGATTAGTTAATAAAGTCTTGTGACCTTCCCAGATTAATTCATCATTTAAAAATGCCGCCGTGCTATCAGCAAGGACAGGTAATACCGGCTTCAAGTAAATCATGATGATGCGGAACATATTAATGCCTAAAGAGCATATATCCTGAACTTCTTGCTGTTTAGTTTCATCTTTGACGAGTTGCCATGGCTCTTTTATCGCAATATATTCATTGACCTTGTCAGCAAGTGCCATTATTTCGCGCATACCTTTGCCAAAATCTCTTGCTTCGTAACAAGCAGCGATTGAGTCACCTGCATTGATAACTTCATTAGCAAGTTCTTGGTCATCAATGCTCGTTGATAACATGCCATCAAAACGTTTAGTAATAAAACTTGCACAACGTGAGGCGATATTAACAACTTTACCAACTAAATCTGAGTTTACGCGTTGAGCAAAGTCCTCAAGGTTTAAATCTAAATCATCAATACGACTGGTTAATTTAGCCGCATAGTAATATCGTAAATATTCAGGATTTAAATGCTCTAAATAAGTACGACTTTTGATGAACGTGCCTTTTGATTTAGACATTTTCGCACCATTGACTGTGACAAATCCATGAGCATATACCGATGTAGGTTTACGGTATCCTGCACCTTCTAACATTGCCGGCCAAAATAGGCTGTGAAAATAGATGATGTCTTTTCCAATAAAGTGGTAAAGCTCGGCATCAGAGTTTTCATTCCAGAAGCTGTCAAAATCTATTTGAGGGTTTCTATCACACAAGTTTTTAAAGCTACCCATGTAACCAATAGGCGCATCTAACCAGACATAGAAAAATTTTCCTGGTGCATTTGGAATTTCAAAGCCAAAGTAAGGTGCATCTCGGCTTATATCCCATTGTCTTAGGCCTTGGTCAAACCATTCAGCAAGCTTGTTTGCCATTTCTTCTTGTAATGCGCCGCTTCGCGTCCAGTCTTTTAACATTTCTTCAAATGCAGGCAAGTCAAAGAAGTAATGCTCAGAGTCTTTTAAAATCGGTGTTGCCCCTGATATGACTGAGCGAGGGTTTACTACTTCTGTTGGCGAGTATGTTGCACCACAATCATCACAACTATCGCCATTTTGATCTTCGCTTTTACACTTAGGGCAAGTACCCTTGATAAAACGATCCGGCAAAAACATGGCTTTTTCAGGATCATAAAGTTGAGAAATTACACGGGTTTTAATATGTCCCTTAGCATGTAATCGATTATAAATTTCTTCTGCAAAGGCTTTATTTTCATCGCTATGAGTTGAATGGTAATTATCAAAACTGATATGAAAGTCAGCAAAGTCAGTCATATGCTCTTCACGAATAGCCGCAATCATTTCTTCAGGTGTTATACCTAACTCTTGGGACTTAAGCATAATGGGTGTACCGTGAGCATCATCGGCACAAACAAAATAAGTTTCATGGCCGCGCATTCGCTGAAAACGTACCCATATATCTGTTTGAATATGCTCAAGCATATGACCTAAATGTATAGAGCCATTTGCATAGGGTAAGGCGCAGGTAACAAGAATTTTACGCCTTTTACCTGCGTCAGCTTGTGCTTTAAATGATGTGTTTACTAAAGACATGGACATTAACAATTTTTTTGATGGTAATAATGAAGCGAATAGTACAGAATTTGGTGTATATTTTCATTAATAATTTACTGACTTTACTCAAATGTTTAAAAAATTATTTTCTCGTAAGACATCAACATTGTTATCTTCAACAGATAACTCGATTAAACCAACAGCCAATTACAGCGATAAGTCAGCTAATAATGCTGAAAGTATTATTTATGAAACGCTCATTCATTACCAATCTGAAGTTTTTTCTGGGGGATTATTAAACGTTTGTACTGGCTATGACCTTGAAATAGCAAAAAATAAGATCACTATACAGCTAACAACGCCTTTTCCTTGCAAAGGAGAATTAGATCTTTTAGCTGATAGTTTAACTGAAGCAATATCGATAAAGGTGGTTTTTAATCTTCATTTAGATGTTGCAGCAGTAAGGCAACACCCAATAAAAAACGTGAAAAACATCATTGCTATTGCCTCGGGTAAAGGCGGGGTTGGCAAATCAACGACTGCCGTTAATCTTGCTTATGCATTAATTGAGGAAGGGGCAAAAGTAGGCATTTTAGATGCTGATATTTATGGACCTTCTATTCCGACAATGCTTGGTATAAAAGATCAAAAACCATCATCGGTTGATGGTAAATTAATGACACCATTAACGGCTTATAACCTACATGCTATGTCTATTGGTTTTCTTGTCCCTGACGAGGATGCAACGGTTTGGCGGGGCCCAATGGCAAGTAAAGCCTTTAACCAGTTACTTCAGGAAACAGCTTGGCCAGACCTTGATTATTTATTAATTGATATGCCACCAGGTACTGGCGATATTCAATTAACACTTGCCCAAAAAGTGCCTGTAGCTGCTGCTGTTGTTATTACTACGCCACAAGATATTGCTTTGGCTGATGCAATAAAAGGTATTGCGATGTTTGATAAAGTACAAGTACCCGTATTAGGGGTCATCGAAAACATGAGCTATCATCAATGTGAAAATTGTGGCCATCAATCACATTTGTTTGGTGAGGGAGGTGGTGCTGACATTGCTAAGGCTTATCAAACAAAATTATTAGGGCAGTTACCTTTAGATATCACTATTCGTCAAGATGCTGATTTCGGAAAATCACCCATTATAGAAAATAGCACTAGTGAACTGACCCAATTGTACCGTAATATAGCGCGAAATGTTGCTGGCCAATTATTTTTACAACTCGATAAACGTAGCCCTCAAACCGCAGAAATCTCACTAAATGATGATGTTTCTTTCGACTCTAATAACAATAGTGAATAATAATTATGAGATTATCTGATCAAGACATAGAGAAGTCTTTAGCTCAAGGACAAATAGTGATCACCCCAGCGCCCGAACAATCGATGATTTCAGGTGTTAGTGTCGATATTCGTTTAGGTAATGAATTTAGGGTGTTTCAAGACCATACCGCACCATATATTGACTTAAGTGGCCCTAAATCTGAAATGCAAGAAGCAATGGATGTTGTGATGAGTGATGAAATCTTTATTAAAGATGGTGATGCATTCTTTTTACATCCAGGAGAGTTAGCTTTAGCCGTTACGCTAGAGTCGGTTACTCTACCTGATAATATTGTTGGTTGGTTAGATGGGCGCTCATCATTAGCGCGTTTGGGCTTAATGGTACATGTTACTGCGCATCGAATTGATCCCGGTTGGTCGGGCCAAATTGTGCTGGAGTTTTATAACAGTGGCAAATTGCCATTGGCTTTACGTCCTAAAATGACAATAGCAGCTTTGAATTTTGAATCTATGTCGTCATCGGCTTTACGCCCATACAATAAGAGGACTGATGCAAAATACAAAGGTCAAAAGGGCGCTGTTGCGAGCAGAATTAGTGAAGATAAAATAAATATAGAGCCCTAATTATTTGGGGTTACGTACGACTCAATTTTAATAATAAAGTTATTCACTAGCAACTGTTTTATTGGTTGGTTGGCTTTGACAGCTCATTGAGACATTTTTCTAATGCACTGATGAGTTTGTCTCTGTCATGATGATGGGGAGTTTTATCATTAGCCATGTCATGATGAATAACGTTGACTCTGTCTGAATGCATTTCCATGTTTTGTGTTATTACACCATCAATTGGCATAAAACCGACATTAGACTCAATCCAGTTAAGCTTTTCATCAATCGATAAATTATCAGCGGGACTTTGCTCCCCAACAACATTATCTAAAAATACACAATAGCCTTTGCTTTCAGCTAGTGCGTTAGCTACATCTCGGACTAAAAGAGGAGGGATGATGCTTGTTAGAAAACTTCCAGGCCCCAATATAATCAGGTCGGCTTTATTAATTGCTTTAATGCAATGGGTAAGTGATTTAACGAGAGGCGCTAACATTAACTTCTCAGGCATAATCGGCATGTCATCAACAGATAACTCACCAATGCGCCAACGCCCTTCAGGATAAAAGGCCATAAGATCTGTTGGTGTTTCAGACATGGGTAAAACAGAAGTTTTTACTTTAAGTAACCGACGGATTAATTTAATTGAGTCTAATGGACGTGATTGTATTTGTCCTAAACCATAAAGTATAAGGTTTCCCAAGTTATGACCACCGAGTTCATCTTGGCCATCGAAGCGTAAATTAAATAACTGGCTGCCGATTGACTTATCATCGACTAGTTGTGTTAAACAATTACGTAAATCGCCCCAAGCAATAGAACTACTTCGCTTCCTTAGTCGGCCTGTTGAACCACCATTATCTGTGGTGCTGACTATGCCGGTAAGTTGCGTTCCTAAGAAAGATAACGTTGATAGAACTCGCCCTAAACCGTGTCCACCACCGATAGCTACAACATTTAGATTTTTAAGCTGCATCAATGAAATAAAATTAATAATAAATATTGAGTAAACTCTACCTTTAATTGATCAAAAGATAAAGAAGCAATAGCTTAGGTCATCTACATTAATGTTGGTGTTGATGATTTTCAGATAAAAATTAAGCAACTTGATGTTTAAGTGAACACTTAGAAGATTTCTTCGATAAATTTATAGTATTAGTTAAAATAAGGGTTGACAGAAACGGGGGCTCTGCTTAGAATGCGCCTCGTTTTCATCAAGTGTTAAAACCTTTTGAAGGCAAGTTAGTTTAAGGTACTAGGCCATCTTAAATTAATAAGTATTTGGGGCTATAGCTCAGCTGGGAGAGCGCTTCGCTGGCAGCGAAGAGGTCTGCGGTTCGATCCCGCATAGCTCCACCAAATTTTAATTACTTGTTTATCATTGATGACAGGTAATAGATAGTTTCAGTGTCCCTATCGTCTAGAGGCCTAGGACACCGCCCTTTCACGGCGGTAACAGGGGTTCAAATCCCCTTAGGGATGCCACTTTTTTTGCTTTGTTTAAGTAAATAGAAAACCAGGGTATAGCAACTAGGTCATGTTATCTCCTTCAGCGCTAGAGCAGGTTAACGTTGAAAAAAGCAAGTTTACTTGCTCTGATGCTTTTGTGAAGTATTGATTGGTTAGTATAATAACCGTTGATACGAATACATAGTGTCCCTATCGTCTAGAGGCCTAGGACACCGCCCTTTCACGGCGGTAACAGGGGTTCGAATCCCCTTAGGGATGCCACTCATTCGCTATTTAAATAGCAAAGAGAGAAAAGGGTATAGCAGCTAGGTCATGTTGTCTCCTTTAACACTTAACAAAGGTTAAGGTTAAGAAAAAGCAAGTCAGCTTGCTTTGATGCTTAAATTGAATTTTAGTGAAGGATAGTGGTTCAGCTTTTTAGTACCAACTTTTCTTTGTTAATATATCGAAGGTTCTTCGATAACTCGTTTTAGTGTCCCTATCGTCTAGAGGCCTAGGACACCGCCCTTTCACGGCGGTAACAGGGGTTCGAATCCCCTTAGGGATGCCACTTATTTTAATTAGCCTCAAAGGTTAGTTTACCCAAGTGATTATAGTGTAATAAAAAAACCGGCTTCTGCCGGTTTTTTTATTTGCTTCCATAACTATCGAGCCTTTAGCTAGCGGTGAGACTCATCTGAGCTTATCTGGTGAAATCATTGCTATACTCTCATCAGCAAAGCCGACACCGGCTTCATTATAGAAGTTAAATACTTTATCTATGCCTGATTTTTGTAATAACTCTTTCTCATCATCATAACGGGCTATAGCGGCTATTTTACCTTGGTAATTAGCCGCCTGTAGCTGTTCAGAGATACTCATACTGTCTTTTGCTGAAGGGAGTGCAATCAATACCAATTCGAGTCTTGTTAAGTCGATACTTTCCCAAAAGTATGCATCGTCAGCATCACCATAATAAGCATTGATTTTTTGACTCTTTAACCAGACTGTTTTCGCTTTATCAGCGTCAATGCCCCAGACTCTTTGATCCAAGTGGGCATTTAAGGCGTGATATGCTCCCATACCAACGCGACCCATACCAATAACCATAATACTGGCATGACAAGGCTGCTCAAAATTATCCTCAGCTAAAATAGTTTGCCGTTCAAATCTTTTGAAGAAATATTTATTCATAGTGAAAATTTGATGGGCGTAACGATATACCACATTCGTTAGTATAAAAGAGAGTGAAACACTTAAGGCTAATATCACTAACCATTGATTACTCAACCAGCCTGATTTCACACTTAAGGCCGCTACAATTAAGCCAAACTCACTAAAATTACTTAATATTAAGGCGCTTAAATAAGCGGTACGACACCTCAACTTTAATGAGCTAAATAAAGCGAAGAACAAAATAAATTTAATGGGTAGTAATAAGGTTAAGACTGCGGATAGGCCCAACATTTGCCAATTGGGTAGGGCAGTAAAGCCAATCGATAAGAAAAAGCCAATTAAAAAGAGATCTTTAAAACTCATCAATGATTTATTTATTTCACTCGCTTTGGGATGTGTAGCCAAGAACATGCCAATTAATAGTGCCCCTAAGTCTCCTTTTATGCCAACAAATTCAAATAACTCATAACTACCTAAAGCAAGGAAAAAGCCCATTAGCGGAATTAATTCACCATGTCCTGCGTGACTAATCACTTTATTAATAAACGGTTTGACAATAAATAAGGTTAACAATGCGACTGCCCATATCGACGGTATTTTACCGGTAGCGATAACTAAAAATGCAACGGCAATGATATCTTGAATAACTAAGATACCAACTGATAGCTTACCGTGTCGGGTGCGCATCTCTCCATTTTCTTCAAGTAATTTAACCACACAAACCGTGCTTGAAAAACTCAATGCAAAAGCAATAAGTGCTGCGGTATGAAAATCTAAATCTATGAAAAAGGCGATTGACGCTACAGCCAATAGTTTAATAAACACCAAGGTAACCGCTAACCAAATACTCGTATGGGTTAAACTACCCAACCAGATTTCGGTTTTAAATAAATCTTTTATATTAAATTTCAAGCCAATAGTAAACAGCATTAAAGTAATGCCTAGATTAGCTAATGACTGTAAGTTATCGTTAGCTTGATAACCCAAGAAATGTAAAATAAAGCCAGCAAGCAGATAACCAATAGAGGGTGGTAACTGGAAGCTTTTCGCGCCAAGACCACATATAAAAGCAAAAAGTATCCAAATAAATTCCATGTAATGTCGTCCTTTTATTTATGGTAACAGCAGTCGTTCTAATTGCTTTGCAACAATAGTGGCAATGATGGGTTGAGCTTTTATATTGGGGTGGATACCGTCCATTTGCATCAATTCAGGTTTTATTATTATTTCTTCCATAAAAAAGGGAATTAATTTAATATTGCTCTGCTTAGCGACATCAATAAAAACTTGTTCGAACATTTTATTATATCGAGGGCCATAATTTGGTGTGATCTTAATCTTAATTAATGACACCTTTATGTTTTTTTCTTGTGCAAGGCTAATTGTTTGTAACAAATTGTTTTTTATTAACTTAGGCGAAAAGCCTCTAAGGCCGTCATTACCCCCCAATTCTATAATTAAATGGTCAATTTTTTCTGTCGCTAAAAGCCCTTCAATCCTAGCTAATCCGCCTGCTGTAGTTTCACCACTGATGCTGGCATTGTTAATGGAATAAGATGCACCTTGTTGCTTAAGTTGCTTATTTAATAAGTGTACCCATCCTTCATTTTTTTTCATTCCATAACTTGCACTGACACTATCACCTAGTAGTAGAATAGAGTTAGTTGCCCAGGCGGGGCGAAAAGTGACTACACTGCTTAATATTATCAACAGTACAATCAAAACCGGATGTTTTTTCATGAAGTTAGATCCCAAAAATATTTTAAAAGTACACGCATTAACTAAATCAGTTCAACTAGAGGATAAAACATTAGAGTTGCTGCAACCTATTGAGTTAAACGTTAACATGGGAGAAACCCTCGCTATTGTTGGCTCATCAGGTTCAGGAAAAACAACCTTATTATCTTTACTTGCCGGTCTTGATTTACCTACCTCGGGTGAAGTCTATCTTAAAAACCATGCATTACACCAGTTTAATGAGGAACAGCGCAGTGAAGTGAGAGCAAATCATGTTGGTTTCATTTTTCAGCAGTTTTTGTTGATTAATAGTTTAACGGCACTAGAGAACGTTATGCTACCTGCAGAATTAGCAAATCTTAGTGACGCGAAACAGCGAGGCTTAGCACTTCTTGATCAAGTAGGCTTGTCAGAGCGAGCTAATCATTATCCGTCACAGCTCTCAGGTGGCGAGCAGCAAAGAGTTGCCATTGCTAGAGCCTTTATTTCTGAACCTGATATTTTGTTTGCCGATGAACCCACCGGTAATCTAGATAATAAAACGGGTCATCATATTGCTGATTTATTATTTGAATTAAACCAAAAACAAGGGACAACTTTAGTGCTTGTCACCCATGATCAAAAACTTGCCAGTCGCTGTCAGCGTCAAGTAGAAATGGACGGTGGCGTATTAACAGAAAAAACAGCTCAATTTCAAACCACTGAACATGCTTCCACCATCAAAAAAGTAGGATAAATATGTCAGCTAATTTCCCTGAGCAGGGCGCGATCACCAAGTCTAATTTGTGGATAAAGCAATCCTTACGTTTATTGCATCATGAGTTTCGTCTTGGCGAGTTAACCATCATATCTTTGGCAATTGTCCTTGCTGTGGCTACTGTTTTTTCATTATCTGGCTTCTCAGGACAAATTAAACAAGCATTATTGACTAATAGTTCAACTTACATTGCCGCGGATAGAGTTTTAAGAACTAGCCGAGTTGTTTCAGCTGATATTATTGATAAAAGCCAGCAATATGGCTTGAAGACAGCAGAAAAAGTAGAAACTGAATCAATGGTTTTTGCTGGTGAAAGTATGCTTTTATCTGAACTTAGCGTAATTTCTGCAAGCTACCCATTGAGGGGGGAGTTAAAAGTTAAAAGGGCAGTCGAGCAACAAGAGTCTTCTGTCGAACATGCGCCAGCATCTGGCAGTGTATGGGTTGAGCCAAGTGTCTTGAGTCGATTAGATATTGAGGTAGGCGACGAACTTGAAATAGGTGTCGCTTCATTCGTAATAGCGGGTATCATCACCGATATTCCTGATAGGTCATACCGTGCCTTTATTGCCGGGCCAACCATTATTTTAAATATTGCCGACTTAGAAAAAACGCAATTGGTTCAGCCAGGTAGTCGTTTAACCTATAAATATTTATTTGCAGGAGAACTCGCAGCGATAAAATCATTTGAAGATTGGATCAAACCAAAAATTAATGAAACACAACGTTTTTATGATGCTAAACAGGCGCAGTCTAGACTATCGAATACCTTAACAACCGCAGAGAAATTTCTCTCGCTTGCTAGTATGTTAGGAATAGTTTTAGCGGCTGTAGCAGTAGCTGTTGCTAGTCGACGTTACGGTCAACGCCACGAACCTATGGTGGCTGTATTTAAAGCATTAGGCGCAAGTTTGTCCCATATTCGAAAACTTTATTACCTACATTGGTCTCTATTGAGTTTGATCAGTATTAGTATTGGCTTAGCGGTTGGTTATTGTTTGTTGTTGTTAGGGACGAGTGCTATTGACAGTTATTTATCCCTAGAAAACACCAAATTAGGTTACAAGCCCTTTATTATTGCTGTTGTTACCGGGTTGTTATGTGCTATTGCTTTTGCCATTGAACCCATTAAAAACTTAATTAAAACCTCACCATTGTCTGTGATTCGAGGTTTTAGTAACAAAAAAAATTCCCGTTTTGGACTGCATCAATTACCGCCATTACTTGCTCTCTTTGCCCTGTTGATGATGTTTAGCCAAGACTTGACCATGAGTCTTTCATTATTAATTGGCGGTATCGTTGTTTCTGTGATTTTGTTAACTTTTGGGCGGGGATTAATGAGTGCTGGCCGTTCTGTTGGTTCACAGGCGGGTAAGTCATGGCATCTGGCCTTAGCTAATTTAAAGCGTCGAGCCAGTGAAAATAGTGTGCAGCTAGTCAGTTTTACCATAGCGATAAAGTTACTCTTACTGATCACTGTCATGAAGAATTCAATAATACTCGAGTGGCAGCAACAGTTCCCTGAAAATACCCCTAATCACTATGTGATGAATATTGCTGAAAATCAGCTTGGCGCAATTGACCGTTTCGTTAATGAGAACAATATTCAGAGCCAAGGGGCTTATGAGGTATTTCGAGGCAGATTATCAGCAGTAAATGGTGAATCACTAGTAAGCAAAGAGGTGAATGTAGAATTAAACTCTGATGAAGATAACTCAGATAAATTTAATAACGATGAAACAGATGAAGAGGACAAAAACCCTCGTCAGGGTATGGGGCGTGAGTTAGGTTTGACGTGGGGAAATGAAATTCCTTATCAAAATAAGTTGCTTGAAGGACAGTGGTGGAAAATTGATGATCAACAAGGCCAAGTTTCAGTTGAAAGCACCATTGCTGAGCGTTTATCCATTGAATTAGGTGACCAGTTAACTTTTGATCTAGGTGGTAAAACATTCACTGTACCGGTTACTAGTATCCGAGAGGTTAAATGGCAGTCACGACAGCTTAATTTTATTATGGTGTTTAATGAGCCTGTGTTGAGAGACTTCCCAGCGACTTATATTTCAGCATGGATGGTACCCGAAAAAGCTAAGAGCAATATGGCCGACTTCTTAAAGCAGTTCCCTACGGTGACTATGATGGATTTTGGTGCTATTTTAAAACAACTTTACCAAGTGATTGAACAAGTCAGTATTGCTATTGAATTGATCTTGATTTTAGTGGTTATAGCAGGTTCATTAGTGTTAGTAGCCCAAGTTCAAGCGAGTATGGAAGAACGTGAACAGGAATTAGCAATTTTAAGAACATTGGGTGCGAAGGGGAGTTTACTGCGCAATAGTGTCTTATTTGAGTTTGTAGCCTTAGGTGCTATTGCGGGTTTAATGGCGAGTTTTGCTATGGAAATTGCCGTTTACTTTTTACAAACACTTGTGTTTGATATGCCAGGAAGCTTTCATTTTAGCTATTGGTTATTAGGAATAAGTGTTGGCGCTAGCTTTGTTGGCATTGTTGGTTTATTTAGTTGCTGGCGATTGTTGCAACTGTCCAGTGTAACTTTAATCCGGAGAACGATGTAATCGTATGATTTTTACATTAACCTGAGCACAATTTTAGCGTATAGTTCAAAAATTGATATTGGATTATACGCAAAAAGGATTGTTCATGGGCATAAGAGTAAATAGCGATGGAGCATTAAAAATACTTTTGATGGTTGCTAGTGTTTTTATTGTTTTGGCGGGATTAAAAACGGCAACTAACCTATTAGTACCGTTTTTATTATCTATATTTATTGCCATTGTTTGTAATCCTCTCATCCAAAAAGCCAGTCAATTTAAAATTCCTCGGGTTATCTCTGTTATTTTTGTTATTGTTATTTTTGTTTCAATTGCACTGTCACTTGCGGGCTTAGTGAGTAAATCTTTGAACCAGTTAATGACGTTAATCCCTGAATATAGAATTCAATTTGTGGAGCAATTCGCCTGGCTAACAGATAAATTAGCACAATATAATATAATAATATCAACAGATATTTTATTTGAATACTTTGACCCTGCAGCAGCTATGGGACTAGCTGCAAACATGCTGAGTGGTTTAGGTGGTGTTATGGCTAATTTGTTTTTAATAATTCTTACCGTCATATTTATGTTGTTTGAAGCACCTTCTTTGCCGAGTAAGCTACATATTGCACTTGATGATCCTGAACGAAGAATGAAACAAATCGATCAATTTTTAACCTCTGTTAATCACTATATTGCGATTAAAACTATTGTGAGCATTACGACAGGGTTTATAGTGTCCTTAATGTTATGGGCGTTTGGCTTAGATTTTTTTCTCCTGTGGGGGGTATTAGCGTTTTTACTTAATTATATACCTAATATCGGTTCAATTATCGCGGCTGTTCCAGCAATGTCATTAGCTGTTCTACAATTAGGCATAGCGCCAGCAGGCTTTATTGGTCTGGGTTATCTGACCATTAATACGGTGATGGGTAATGTCGTTGAACCACGTTATTTAGGACGTGGTTTAGGGCTTTCAACTTTAGTTGTTTTTTTATCATTGATTTTTTGGGGGTGGTTATTAGGCACTGTAGGTATGCTTTTGTCTGTGCCATTAACGATGATAATTAAGATAGGCCTAGAGAGCTCAGAAGAAGGACGCTGGTTTGCTATTTTACTTTCTGGTGATGAGGTGATTGAAAAGTAACGACCACAGTTGTGGTTCTGTTATTAGCGGACGGTATTGATTAAGCTAACTCTTTTATTATGTCCTGACTTGTTTTGATATGACAATATTTATCAGCAGGTACTGCATCTTATCCCAGAGAAATAAAAAAATACTCCCAACGATAATTGCTTTCACGAAATGTAATCAAGTGACTTTGTGAGCGTTTACACATTTTTAATGCGGAATTCCTACCGGTAACAATTTGAACTCCTTTAAGGATAACTTTTTGGTTGTTAACCCAGGTTTTCTTTTTCTATCCACGGCAGCTTTAACATAATCTAGACACCGCATAAAGACATTATTCGTTGTTTTTTTGCCCTTATACGTTTGCCTTCAAATTACGCGGGTAATACTTTTTTATAGGGCTTTACGGTTACTTTTGCATAAACCCCTGCAGCGATATAGGGATCATCATCGGCCCAAGCTTGTGCATCAGTCAGTGATTTAAACTCGGCAACAATGAGTGAACCGGTAAATCCAGCATCACCGGGGTTTTCAGTATCAATAGCCGGGCAAGGACCAGCAACTAATAAGCGACCTTGGTCTTGTAAATCACTTAAGCGTGCTAAATGTTTCTCTCTTACACTTAAACGTAATGGCAAACTATTTTCTACATCTTCACTGTATACAAGATAATACATATCAATATTTCCAAATAATTAATTGTTTTTTTCTTCAGTAGAACTTATTTTCTTAGGTTCTTCATCTTTCGGTAAATGTTTATACAAAGCCATAATAGATCCAATAGCAAAAATAAACATTAATCCTGTTAAACCGAATACTTTAAAATATACCCAGGTTTGTTGTTCAAAGTTAAAAGCTATATATAAATTCAATAGCGCACAAAAAGAAAAAAACAGGGCCCATGAGAGATTTAATTTAGACCAAATTATTTCTGGTAAAGTTAATGCTTCACCAAGAAAATTTTTCAATAAATTTTTATTGAAAAACTTATTACTAATAATTAATGTGGTTGCAAATACTAGGTTAATAATAGTGACTTTCCATTTGATAAAGGCGTCGTCATGTAGAAATATTGTTAAACCACCGAAGACAGCAATAATAGCAAAGAATATCCAGTTTTTAGTCGGTACCGGTTCACGCTTAACAATAAAGTAAACTATGTGAAGAGCAGAGGTCACTATTAAGGAAGCTGTAGCCCAATATATATCAACAAGTGAATAGACAGCAAAAAAAATGACCAGGGGAATATATTCTAAAAAAGCGTGCATGAATTCTCACAAAAAAATAATTATACGTTTATTCTAACGAAACTTAACTCATTAGCCAATCGTATTAATATAAATAGCTCAATTATTGTTAGCCTTTTTAGTTTTGTTATTATTTGATTGTTGCCCTCAATGGTAATAATTTTGGTAATGAGACAAAATAATATTTGGTATCTTTAACGGGGTTACAAAATCAGATATTAAGCGAAGCCTAAATCTCCTCTTGCATTAAAAGCTTGTCGGCTTACTTTATTAATATACTTGGAGTGAAGGCTTTTATCTGTGAAAAATACGCTTTGCTATTTCATAAAGTCAATATCACCTTAATAAGGAAAAGTTGTTAGTTCCCCCTTTTAACGCATTAAACCAATAAGTGTTTATTTACACGAATATCAAATTTAATTTTTTATTTTGATGACTTTTGACAATGTTAATTGATGGTGAATTGATCGTGATGGTACTTGCTCAGTTTAGTCTTTAATAGGCATATTAAAACTTTATGCGTCTTTAAGTCAGCATATAATTCAAAGCAAAAAAAATTCTTACTAAGACTTTCGAAAGATATCCTTAGTAACTAGAGTATTAACTAGAGTATTAACTAGAGTATTAAGTTAATAGCCATGTTCTTTTGTTAAATGATACGTTGAAATATTTGACGCGGAGTTACTTTATTGTCTATAAAATAATAGTAGAACAACACTATAAAACTTCACTAAAAAAATAGTTAAATTTAAATCAATAGTGTTTTATTTGTCATATTTTACATATTGTAATCATCGATTTTTGTTTTGTAAAATAAATAGACCGAGGTTAATTATTAAATAAATATATATAATATACAGTATACTAGTGCATAATGAGGAAAGCTGATTATTTATTACCAATATGAGAACACTTCATATATCAGGAAAAATAACACTTAATATTTTTAAAAGTATCTCCTGAAATATAAAATATTGAAGTGCTGAATAATTGATATTAGGTAAGCCCTTTAACTCCTTAGAATTAGTTGACTATTTATATTGTTAATCTTATAAGTCGTCTTGTATGAGTATAGTTTATGAGTAACGAAGATACATACACTATCTTGGCGGTTGATGATGCTAAAGATACCTTGATGTTATTGAACTTGGACTTAAGTGCCCATGGTTATCAAGTTGTAACTGCTTCATCAGGTGAAATGGCTTTAAAGCTCGTCTCTAATGCCTTAATATCTAAAGATAGTGGGGTTGTGGGAAACAAAACCCATAATATCGATATTATCCTCCTTGATATTTATATGCCAGAGATGTCAGGCTTAGTTGTGTTAGCATTCCTCAAGTCTCGACCGGAAACTCGTGACATTCCTGTGATCATGTTATCTGGTTCAGACGATGAGGATGAAATTGTTCAGGCCTTGGAATTGGGTGCAGACGATTATGTGACTAAACCGTATATCTCTAAAGTTTTATTGGCGAGAATTAAAATATCTTTAAGATTATTAACAAAAACCCAAGAGTTAAAGCGCTTGGCCAAAACTGATTTTTTAACCAAGATAAATAACAGAGCTAATTTTTATGAGCTTAGCACTAAGGCGATAAGTCAATGCCGACGTAATGAACAAAGCTTAGCTATTGCGATGCTTGATATTGATTTTTTTAAAAAATTTAACGATGATTTTGGCCATGATATTGGCGATCTAGTCTTAATTGAGTTTGCAAGAATGTTAGCGTTATCTTTCCGTGACTACGATGTTGTCGCTCGTATTGGCGGTGAGGAATTCGCAATTTGTATGCCAAATGTCTCTATTGATAAAGCAATGGTTGCTTGTGAAAAGTTTAGGAAGGGTGTTGAACAACATCAAATAATAATTGACCATGTTATACAAAAGCAGCTAAGTATCACCGTTAGTATAGGTGTTGCGGCTAATGCATTTGAGAAGGCTAATTCTCAAGCTTCTGTGGATGAACTATTAAAGCGATCAGATCAGGCTCTGTATTATGCTAAAAATAATGGGCGAAATACTACTGTGAATTCAGAAGATTTATTATTAAAAAAGTTAACCCGTGATATTTTAACAGTGGACACCTCAGTAAATAATACTGTTGATGAGTTTGACTATACCAAAGCAAGTGCTTCATCATTGGATTTGTTTGCTTATCCAGGTATTAATGTTGCTGTTGGCCTTGCTAATGTTCAAGGAGATAAAGAACTTTTTCTTGAAATATTAGTTATTTTCCATCAAGAACATGGTCTTGATGGCGAAAAATTGCAAAAGTCGTTATTAACTGGTGATATTAAATCTGCAAGGTTCTTAATTCACACTTTAAAAGGTGTCGCCTGTTCAGTAGGTGCGATAAACCTATTTAATAAAACTAAAGCATTAGATTCAGCGATAAATACGGAAGATAAATCAACACTTCAGGCGTTATTTGAAAAAGGGGTATTGATTGAACTTAACAGGGTATTATTGGGTATTAGGTTACAACTAATAGATTAGTAGACAATAATAAGTTATTTATTCATCCCTAAGGTAAGCTAATGGCTTCCATTAGCTTATAAAGTCCCTCAACTAACACCATGCCTATAAGAAGCACAAAACTACCTCTGTAATGCTAATAGACTGCACCTTCAAGAGCTTTTAAAAATCAACTTTATATCTGAATATCTTGCGGGCTTTGTATAGTCATTTTAATTGCTGAATAATAACTGCCATTGGCCAAATTGACTACTTATGGTCGCTTTAGTGATCAATATAAAAGCTAGTGGTATAGGACTTTAATTGTTGAGGCTAATGAATGAAAATCGTCAGCATAGGTAGATGTTATGTCACTTTCTCGTTAATAATTAGAGTGTAATTACACCTGAGAAAGCACAGAGGTTAATCGATTTCTATTTCAATATCAGACGAAGGTAATGAGCAGCAAGTAAGGATTTCATCATCATCAACATAGGCCAAGGGATCGCCTTGGGGGTATCGAATTGTTCCTTTCTTTAGCTTTACTCTACAAGCACCACAAAATCCATCCCTGCAGTGATAATGTACTTCTATTTCATTGTGTTCTAATGACTCTAGTATAGTGTGATTAGGCGAAGATTGAATGGACTTACCTTCGCCAATTGTTATATTAAAAAAATTCAAGATAATATATTACAGATCAAAATCTTCAAAATCTTCTGCTTCAACAGAAGAGTCAACTTGACCCACTAAGTAGCTTGATATTTCAGTTTCTTGAGGGGCAACTTGAACATTATCAGACGATAAATAAGAGTTTATCCACGGTAGTGGGTTGCTCTTAATATCGAATGGTGAATCTAAGCCTATCGCAAGCATACGTTGGTTACTGATGTATTCAATATACTGTTTTAAAATTAAAGCATTAAGCCCAATCATTGAACCATCTTTAAATAAGTAATCTGCCCACTCTTTTTCTTGCTTAACGACGTCTAAAAATATCTGCCTTCCTTCTTCTTTAAATGCTATAGATATTTCTTTCATCTCAGGGTCATCTTTGCCCTTAGCCCATATATTAAGTATATGCTGTGTGCCTGTTAAATGGAGTGCTTCATCACGCGCAATTAGCTTAATTAGTTTTGAATTACCTTCAAGTAACTCACGTTCAGCGAAAGCAAATGAGCAAGCAAAGCTTACATAAAAGCGAATAGCTTCAAGTGCGTTTACTGAGCACACGGCTAGAAATAAGCGCTCTTTTAACTTGCGTCGACTCACTTCGATCGTTGTGTTTTTGCCAGCGACCTCAACATCATAAGTACCTTCACCTTGAGATTGTAAAAGCTGTGTTGTTAGAATTACTTGATCAAAGTATTTGGCAATACTCTCGGCTCGTTTTAAGATGGCAGGGTTAACCATGATGTCATCAAAAACCTCACTAGGGTTAGTGAATAAATTACGCAATATGTGCGTATACGAACGACTATGAATAGTTTCGCTAAATGCCCACGTTTCTATCCACGTTTCTAATTCTGGTATAGAAACGAGGGGTAATAAGACCAAATTTACCGAGCGAGCAGCCATACTGTCTAGAAGCGTTTGGTACTTCAAGTTAGACATGAAAATATGCTTTTCAGATGTAGTTAATGTCTGCCAATCAGCTCTATCTTTTGAAACATCTACTTCTTCTGGACGCCAGAAAAATGAGAGTTGTTTTTCAATTAATTTTTCAAACGGTATATGTTTTTGTTGGTCATACCTGGAAACATTAACTGAATTACCTAGGAACATTGGTTCAAGGAGTGCATTGTTTGCTATTTTATTGAAAGTTGTATACGCCATTTAGATTTCCTCAAAATACTTCTCTTTCGTAGATAAGTATTATCGAGTTAACATTAACATTAACGTAACTCGATTCAATTTATTTTATGACTAATTTAGTTTTAACATAATAGTCATGATGTTTATTATTACCAATAACGAATTTTTTGAAATTTTAAAATATACCAGTTAAATCTTACACGCACCACCAGCACAACTATCATCTTCAATTTCAATCTGATCATCTGCACCATCACGAGTATTGTGATAATACATGGTTTTTACACCTAATTTATAGGCAGTTAGAATATCTTTTAATATTTGTTTTACCGGTACTTTACCACCTTCAAAACGAGAAGGGTCATAATTAGTATTCGCTGAAATCGTTTGATCAATAAACTTTTGCATAATACCAACTAATTCTAGATAACCTTGGTTGTTAGGTATATTCCATAATAATTCGTAATTATCTTTGAGCTTTTCGTATTCAGGAACAACTTGCTTTAAAACACCATCTTTACTAGATTTTATACTAATCAAACCCCGTGGTGGTTCTATACCATTTGTGGCATTAGATATTTGCGAAGAGGTTTCTGATGGCATTAACGCAGAGACAGTAGAGTTTCTTACTCCATGCTCTTTAATACTCGCTCTTAACGTTTCCCAATCATAATGTAATGCTTCTCCAGTAATATTATCAATTTCTTTCTTGTAAGTATCGATAGGTAATATACCTTGAGATAAACGAGTTTCATTAAATTTAGGACAAGCACCTTTTTCCTTGGCTAATTGATTACTCGCTTTGAGTAAGTAAAACTGAATTGCTTCAAAGGTTTTGTGAGTTAAATTATTAGCACTACCATTAGAGTAGAATTTACCATTTTTGGCTAAATAGTATGCATAGTTAATAACACCAATACCTAAAGTACGACGCCCCATACTTGCATTGAATGCAGCAGGAACAGGGTAGTCTTGATAATCTAATAAACTGTCAAGTGCACGCACGGCTAAATCTGCTAAATTTTCTAATTCATCGAGGCTGTCAATCACACCTAAGTTAAAGGCGGATAAAGTACAAAGTGCAATTTCACCTTCTTCATCGTTTATATCTGCCATTGGCTTTGTTGGTAGGGCAATCTCTAAACATAAATTACTTTGACGAATAGGGGCTTGTAAGGGATCAAATGGACTGTGTGTATTACAGTGGTCAACATTTTGAAGATAAATTCGGCCAGTGCTTGCACGTTCTTGAGCAAATAAAGTAAACAATTCGATAGCTTTGATACGTTTTTTACGAATTGAATCATCGGCTTCATATTGGACATACAGCTTTTCGAACTCTTCTTGATCGGCGAAAAACGCATCATACAAGCCTGGTACATCACTAGGGCTAAATAATGTGATGAAATCACCCTTAATAAGGCGGCTATACATTAATTTATTAAATTGCACACCGTAATCGAGATGACGTACACGATTTTCTTCAACGCCTCTGTTATTTTTTAGTACTAACAAACTCTCAACTTCTAAATGCCACAAAGGATAAAATAAGGTTGCTGCGCCGCCACGGACACCACCTTGTGAACAACTCTTTACCGCTGTTTGGAAATGTTTGAAAAAGGGAATGCAGCCAGTATGGAAAGCTTCACCATTTCGTATTGTGCTTCCTAATGCTCTAATTCTACCCGCATTTACACCAATACCTGCTCGTTGAGAGACGTATTTAACGATAGCACTTGAAGTGGCGTTAATTGAGTCTAGACTGTCACCACATTCTATTAGTACACAAGATGAAAACTGTCTAGTTGGTGTACGTACTCCAGCCATAATTGGCGTAGGTAATGATATTTTAAAAGTAGAGATGGCTTCATAGAAACCTTTAACAAAAGATAAACGTGTCTCTTTAGAGTACTTAGCGAATAAGCATGCGGCAACTAGGATATAAAGAAATTGAGCACTCTCATAAATTTCGCCACTGACACGATTTTGGACTAAATACTTACCTTCTAACTGTTTTACTGCGGCATAACTAAAATCAAGATCTCGTTTATGCTCTAAAAACGCTTCCATTTGCTCAAATTCAGCTTGTGTGTAATCAGCTAATAAGTGTTGATCATATTTTCCTGTTTCGACCATATTAACAACATGATCAAATAATTTAGGTGGTTCAAATTGACCGTAAGCTTTTTTGCGTAAGTGAAAGACGGCAAGCCTTGCTGATAGGTATTGGTAATCGGGTGTTTCTTCAGATATTAAATCAGCAGCTGACTTAATTATTGTTTCATGAATATCAGATGTTCTTATGCCATCGTAGAACTGAATATGTGATTTTAATTCAACTTGTGATACTGAAACATTATCTAAGCCATCAGCAGCCCAATCGATTACCTTGTGGATTTTTTCTAAATCAATAGGTTCTTTTTTACCATTGCGTTTTGTTACAAAGAGATTGTTGTTCATGAGAGACCTATAAATTCTATGTAAAATCGTTTCCTATATATAGTGAATCAAAAACATGTTAATCACTATATGTAGGGTTTTTTTAAAATACAATCACAAGATAATGGGGTTTTGTTTTTTTTGCAAGTGCTATTGTCAGTGTATATTATTGTTCAATTATATTAAATAATTGATGTTAGTGATAACTAACTTAGCAAGGCTTTTCATTTTGGACACTTTTAAAAGGCAATGGTTATTTTATTTTATTTTAGCCTTGAAAATATTTTTGATTTTATTTCTTATATATTAAATCAAGGTGATGATTATTTAAGTAAATTAACTTATTCACTCTTGGTTATCTAAATTAGTTACTCATAAAATAATTTGAGAAATTTTATAGGCGTCGACAGCTATTAAGTCAGCCTGCCAATTTTCACATGAACTTTTATCAAGAATATAGCCCCATTGAGCAATAACGGTATACATTTTGGCTGCATTACCTGCTTCGATATCTCTAATGGCGTCACCTACATAGATACAAGCTGTTGCATCTACATCCATCTCTTTACAAGCATGTAATAAAGGAGCCGGGTGGGGCTTTTTCTCTTTCAGAGAGTCTCCACCAACAATACTGTTACAATAAGAGAATAAAGAAAAGTGTGGCAATAGATCTAACGTTAAACCGATGGGTTTGTTTGTTACAACCCCCCAAGGAATATTATTGTCGATTAGGTTTGTCAATAACTCTTCAATCCCTGGATAAAAGCAAGTATGTACAGCGATATTTTCCTGGTAATAATTAAGGAATTCCTTCCTCAGCATTTCATAATCATAGTGTTGGAGTAATTCGCCAAACCCTAGTTCTAATAAACCCTTTGCACCATCGGAAGCAACAGGACGAAAGCGCTCTTTCGTTACCTTTTGCATATCATGTTGAACTAAAACATGATTGAGGGCCGCGCCTAAATCATTTGCCGTGTCCAGTAAAGTACCGTCTAAATCAAATAGAATAGCGGTGTGCGTTTTTTTTGTCACAGTTAAACCTTCCTACAACAAAGTATATAATTAACATCTAAGCCTGGAGCAAGTTTATGGTTTTCAGTAATAGGGTTGTAATGAATACCTGTCGCATCAATACATTTCAGGTCAAAACTTTCAGCCCAAGCAATTAATGTTGATGGTTTAATAAAATGGTCATGCTCATGAGTACCCTTTGGAACAAGTTTAAAAAGGTTTTCCGCAGCTATTATCGCTAGAAGATAGGATTTTATAGTTTTGTTTAATGTTGAAAAAAACACTAACCCACCGGGTTTGACCATTTTTGCACAAGACTCTATAACTGAGGTAGGATTTGGAACGTGTTCTAGCATTTCCATACAAGTAACAATATCAAATGCTTGGTAATTGGTCTCAGCTTTTTCTTCTGCGGTAATTTGTTGATAATTAACTTTTACCCCTGAGTCAAGGGCATGTAATTTGGCAATGTTTAAAGGTTCTTTCCCCATGTCTATGCCAGTAACTTCTGCACCTAGCCTAGCTAAACTTTCAGCTAAGATACCACCGCCACAACCGACATCAATAATTTTTTTACCAAAAATATCACCTACATGTTCGATTATAAACTGCTGACGTAATGGATTGATTTGATGTAAAGGCTTGAAATCACCGGTTTCATCCCACCACTGGCTAGCTATCTTCTCAAATTTAGCTATTTCTTCGGGGTTGACATTTAATGGTTGAGATACATTTAATTGTGTCATGATATTTTTAGCATCTTGTCTGAGTTTATCGTTGTGATTCTAAACTAAAGCTTTAATCAAACATAGTATTGTCAGCAACAAGACTAATAATAGATAAAAAAATATTTGCCAGTAACGATTGTTTTAAAATTATTACCTGATCAAAAATCAAGCGAAGTATATTAAAGCCATCGGTGTTCGGATTTATTAGGTTGATATTGGTGTGTCATATTAAATTTTTAGGGGATTTAATACCGATTTAAACTATTAGATGAGGGAACATTAATAAACAATAGAAATTGCTATGTTTTGTGTTAATATGCTTCGTTGATAAACAACAATAATTCAAGGATTTCGCTATCTTAATAGTGATTTTCTAGACAAGTATTAGACTATTGTCGTATTAAGTTTAAAACTTTTTATAAAGCAAGGGATACCATCAGTTTATGACCGATTTGGCCAAAAATGTCGTTCCAATAAATATTGAAGATGAATTAAAAACCTCCTATTTAGATTACGCCATGAGTGTAATCGTAGGGCGTGCATTACCTGATGTGCGTGATGGTTTAAAGCCTGTACATCGTCGCGTATTATTCGCAATGAATGTCTTAGGCAATGACTGGAACAAAGCATACAAAAAATCCGCTCGTGTGGTTGGTGATGTAATCGGTAAATACCACCCTCATGGTGATACTGCCGTATACGATACAATAGTCCGTATGGCGCAACCCTTCTCGCTTCGCTATATGTTAGTAGACGGGCAGGGTAACTTTGGTTCTGTTGATGGTGATTCAGCGGCAGCAATGCGTTATACCGAAATTAGAATGTCAAAAATTGCTCATTCTATTTTAGCTGATTTAGACAAAGATACTGTTGATTTTGTCCCTAACTACGATGAAACTGAATATATCCCCGCAGTAATGCCAACCAGAATTCCCAACTTATTGGTTAATGGTACTTCTGGTATTGCTGTCGGTATGGCAACTAACATACCACCGCATAATTTAACTGAAGTAATAAATGCTTGTTTGGCTATTATCGAAAATGCTGATATTACTTTTGAAGAAATACTTGAGCATATTCCTGGACCTGATTTTCCTACAGCAGGTATCATCAGTGGTCGCGCTGGTATTGAAGAAGCCTATCGCACAGGCCGTGGTAAAATAAAAATTCGTGCCCGTGCTAGAATTGAATGTAACGAAAGTACCGGTAAAGAAACGATTATAGTTTATGAACTACCTTACCAAGTTAACAAAGCTCGCCTTATTGAAAAAATGGCAGAGCTAGTTAAAGATAAACGTTTGGAAGGGATTTCAGCCCTACGTGATGAGTCTGATAAAGATGGCATGCGTATGGTTATTGAGATTAAACGTGGCGAAGTCGGTGAAGTGGTTTTAAATAACCTTTACAAACTTACCCAAATGCAAGTCTCTTTTGGCTTAAATATGGTTGCGCTAACGGAAGGGCAACCTAAACTCTTTAACATTAAAGAGATGCTTGAAGCGTTTGTTCTTCACCGTAGAGAAGTTGTTACGCGTCGCACAATTTTCGAATTACGTAAGGCTAGAGAACGTGCCCATATATTAGAGGGTTTATCAATCGCCTTAGCTAATATTGACCCTATTATCGAGCTGATTAAATCATCTAATAATAGAAAAGAGTCTGAAGAAAAATTAATTTCTCAAGGTTGGACACTTGGTGACGTAGCACAAATGCTCAGTGCTGCTGGCAATGATGCTGCTCGTCCTGAGTGGTTAGAGCCAGAATATGGTATCCGTGATGATTTATATTACTTAACTGCAGAACAAGCCAAAGCGATCGTTGACTTACAGTTATACAAATTATCTGGCATGGAACATGATAAAATTCTAAGTGAGTACAAAGGGTTATTAGACTTAATTGCTGAGTTATTGCATATTTTGGCTACACCTTCGCGCTTAATGGAAGTTATTTGTGAAGAACTTATTGCTATCCGTGAAGAATTTGGTGATGAACGTCGTACCGAAATCACAAATGCATCGCATGACTTATCGCTTGAAGACTTGATCACGGAAGAGGATGTTGTCGTCACACTTTCTTACGAAGGCTATGTTAAATACCAAGTGTTAAATGATTATCAAGCGCAACGTCGAGGTGGTAAAGGTAAAGCTGCCACTAAGATGAAAGAAGAAGATTACATTGAGCGTTTATTAGTGGCTAATACCCATGACACTATTTTATGTTTTTCAAACCGTGGAAAACTATATTGGTTAAAAGTGTTTCAATTACCGCTGGCAAGTCGGACCGCTCGTGGTCGTCCAATTGTTAATATTTTGCCACTTGAAAATGATGAGCGCATAACCGCAATCTTACCTGTTCGTGAATATGCCGAAGATAAATACATCGTTATGGCTACAGCATCGGGTACAGTTAAGAAAACCCGTTTAGATGCTTATTCAAATCAAAGAGCCAATGGTATTATTGCCTTGAACCTTCGCGATGATGATACCTTAATTGGCGTCGATATTACCGATGGCAATAATGATATTATGTTGTTCTCTGATGCGGGTAAAGTTGTCCGTTTCAATGAAAAAGTACGTGACAGCGAAACAGGTGAAATTAAAATCGACCCTGAAACTGGTGAGCAACGCTGGGCTTTAAAACCTATCGGGCGAACGGGAACAGGTGTTCGCGGTATGAGACTTGAGGGTGATCAAAAAATTGTTTCCTTAATTGTTCCAAAAAATGATGGGCCAATATTAACTATTACTGAAAATGGTTATGGTAAACGAACTGATTTGGTTGAATATCCTGCTAAGAGTAGAGCAACCAAAGGCGTAGTTTCTATCAAGGTCAGTGAGCGTAATGGTAAAGTTGTTGGTGCTGTTCAAGTCGAAGAACAAGACGAGATGATGCTCATCACTGATAACGGCACATTGGTTCGAACCCGTGTTAACGAAGTCAGCGTTATTGGTCGTAATACTCAAGGTGTTCGTATTATTCGTACGTCTGAAGATGAACACGTTGTAGCTCTTCAGCGTATTGATGAAGTTGAAGAAGATGATGCTTTAGAGTCTTTTGAAGATGAAATGTCTGTATCTTCTCCAGAGTCAACTGAATCAATTCAAGACAGTGAAGTACCGACGAGTGAGGTCGATGAGGGTGATAACGAATAGTTAACACCTTTCACTGTTTTAAATGGGCGGTTGAACCGCCCATTTTTTTGTTAAAAATTAAGATCTATGGGTTGAAAGTAGATCATTTTATTTACTGAATTTAAATCTCGATCGGATGGTGTAATTTTATGTCTGTTATCTATAATTTCTGTGCTGGCCCAGCAATGCTGCCCACCGAAGTGATGAAAAAAGCTCAACAAGAATTTATTAACTGGCAGGGTACAGGCAGTTCTGTTATGGAACTTAGCCATAGAAGTCTTGAGTTTATGGCTGTTGCTAAACAAGCAGAAGTAAACCTTAGAGATTTATTAGAAATTCCTGATGAATATGCGGTGCTTTTTTGTCATGGTGGCGGTAGGGGGCAGTTTTCTGCTGTTCCACTTAATCTGTTACCTCAGGGTAAAAGTGCCGATTATATTATTTCTGGCTCCTGGTCAAATGATGCAGCTAAAGAAGCAAGTCACTATGGTAATATCAATGTTATAGATATTGTTAAGAAAACTGATGAGTTAAGTACAGTTATACCGGTAAATGATTGGTCACTTAACCGTGATGCAGCTTACGTACATTATTGTCCAAACGAAACGGTCAATGGTGTTGAAATTAATGACATTCCTGAGACCTATGGTGTTCCCCTTGTTGCTGACATGTCATCGACTATTTTGTCACATAAAATCGATATTGCTAAATTTGGATTGATTTATGCTGGCGCTCAAAAAAATATTGGACCTTCAGGTTTAACTATTGTCATTGTCCGTAAATCGCTAATGGGTCAAGCACATTTAACGACACCAGCAATTATGAATTACCAATTATTAAGTGATAGTGACTCTATGTATAATACACCACCAACTTATGCGTGGTATTTAGCTGGATTAGTTTTTCAATGGTTAAAGGCGTTAGGAGGTGTGAGCGCTATTGCCAAGATAAATCAACAAAAAGCTCAACTACTTTATCAAGTAATAGATAGTAATCCACTCTATTACAATAATGTCGATGTGAAATACCGTAGCCTAATGAATGTGCCATTTTGGTTAAAAAATGAAGAATTAAATGAAGAGTTTTTAGCATTAGCGAAACAGCAAGGGTTAATGGCGTTGAAAGGCCATAGAATTGTTGGTGGTATGCGAGCAAGTATTTATAATGCAATGCCATTAGCTGGTGTTGAAGCCTTAGTAAATTTTATGAAAGATTTCTCTCAAAAGCATTCATAATTTAATGATTTTTAAAAACAGTTGGAAAAAACATGTCACAACTTAATAGTCCTTTATCTTTTATTGCTGCACCTAGTGGCTTTGTTTCTGGCGATATTACCGTGCCTGGTGATAAATCCGTCTCACATCGTTCAATAATGTTTGGCGCTTTAGCCGAAGGTATTACCCATATTAAGGGATTTTTACCCGGGCAAGACTGCTTGGCAACAATGAACACTTTTAAAGCAATGGGCATTAAGATAGACGGGCCAGATAACGAAAATAATGTAACTGTTTATGGCAAAGGGCTTCATGGTTTATCTGCACCAAAAGAACTATTGAACATTGGTAATTCAGGGACCTCTATTCGCCTTTTATCGGGTATTTTAGCAGGACAAACGTTTGATTCAGCCATGGCGGGTGATAACTCATTAAATAAAAGACCAATGAATCGTGTGGTAAACCCTCTAAAACTAATGGCTGCTAATATTTCAGCCAGTGATGATGGTACGCCTCCCGTTATATGTAAGGGCAGAGAACAAGATCGGTTATTAACAGCTATTGATTATGATTTACCTATGGCAAGTGCTCAAGTTAAATCATGTGTTTTGCTAGCAGGAATGTATGCCGATGGGACGACAACAGTAACTGAACCCGGAATTACCCGTGATCATACTGAAAGAATGTTAACCGCTTTTGGCTACCCTGTTAATGTGGAAGGTAATAAAGTTTCTATTGAAGGCGGTCATAAGTTGACGGCTTGTGATATTCAAGTGCCGGGTGACATTTCCTCAGCAACGTTTTTTATGGTGGCTGGTCTTATTGCTAAAGGTGGTGAGTTAACCATTAGAAACGTTGGTATGAACCCAACTAGAGTAGGCTCTATCAATATTTTAAAACAAATGAATGGCGACCTCAGCATTATCAATGAACGGATGGCTGGTGGTGAGCCAGTGGCTGATGTTATTGTGAAAGCCTCAAAATTAATTGGTGTTGATATCCTTGAACGTGATGTTCCACTTGCCATTGATGAGTTTCCGGCAATATTTATTGCCGCTGCATGTGCTACTGGCACAACCCGTTTACGTGGTGCAGAAGAGCTAAGAGTCAAAGAGAGTGATAGAATTCAAGCCATGGCTGATGGTTTAACAATTTTAGACATTGACTGTACAGTTTTTGGCGATGGTATTGATATTATTGGTGGGCAATTGAGTTCAGGTACCATTAATAGCCATGATGATCACCGTATAGCGATGTCTTTTGCGATAGGCTCTTTACGTGCTACAGGCAATATAACTATTTTAGATTGTGATAACGTTGCTACATCATTTCCAAATTTTGTTAGCTTGGCAAATCATGTGGGTTTGTCAGTTATACAGAGTTAAAAACAAGCTTCTCTTATTGAACACCATTAAAGTTATAATAAAGAAAGCTGATTACCGAATTAAATGAGATTAGGATAGATGAATGAGTGAAAAGATACCCGTAATTACCATCGATGGACCGAGCGGCGCTGGTAAAGGTACAGTTGCTAGAATTGTTGCTAAGCAACTGGGTTGGGAATTGCTTGATAGCGGTGCTATATATAGAGTACTCGCTATTGCAACTCGACATCATGGTGTTGGTGTTGAAGATGAAGAGCCGCTTATTCCAATGGCTGCTCACCTTGATGTACAATTTGCTATTAATAGTGATGGTGAAAGCCAAGTTATTTTAGAAGGTGAAGACGTTACCTCAAGTATCCGTAGTGAAGAAGTTGGTAACTTGGCATCTAAAGTTGCAGCATTTCCAAGAGTACGCGAAGCACTTCTTCGACGACAACGTGCCTTTAAAGTATCTCCAGGACTTGTCGCTGATGGACGTGATATGGGAACTGTTGTTTTTAGTGACGCCCCAGTTAAAGTGTTTTTAACTGCTAGCGCAGAAGAGCGTGCGGAACGCAGATTTAATCAGTTGAAAGAGAAAGGCTTTGATGTTAACATCGGGCGCCTTTTGAGTGAGATACGTCAAAGGGACGAGCGGGATCAAAACCGAAAGGTTGCTCCGTTAGTTCCAGCAGAAGGTGCGTTATATATTGATTCTACTGACCTTTCTATACAGGAAGTGGTCAATAAAATTCTTGCGTTTTCAAATGAAGCGTTAATGATAAATTAATATATAACGAAGTAAAAAACAAATTTAACCAATAGCCTACTGTAAGGATACACTGGGCATATTCTTAACAACCCCATGAAACAGGAATGTTGACTGGATTAATAGCTGAGTTTATTACAAGTTATGACTGAAAATTTTGCGCAACTTTTTGAAGAAAGTTTAAAAGAAATCGAAACACGCCCTGGTTCAATTATCAAGGGTACAATCGTAGCCGTTAACAAAGACAATGTTATTGTTGATGCAGGCTTAAAATCTGAGAGTGTTATCTCTATTGATCAATTTAAAAACGCTGCCGGTGAAGTAGAAGCAGTTGTTGGTGATCAAGTAGATGTGTCACTTAAAGCGACTGATGATGGTTTCGGTGAAACTATACTTTCTCGTGATGATGCCAAGCGCCACGAAGCATGGCAAGTGCTTGAAAAAGCATACGAAGAAAAAGAAACTGTTATCGGTATTATTAACGGTAAAGTTAAAGGTGGTTTCACTGTTGAAGTTAGCGATATCCGCGCTTTCTTACCAGGTTCATTAGTAGATGTACGTCCAGTACGTGACACTGCTCACCTTGAAGGTAAGCCTCTAGAATTTAAAGTTATTAAGCTTGATCAAAAGCGTAATAACGTAGTTGTTTCTCGTCGTGCTGTTATAGAAACTGAAAGCAGTGCAGAACGTGATGAATTACTTGAGTCATTAGCGGAAGGCCAAGAAGTTAAAGGTATCGTTAAGAACCTTACTGACTACGGCGCATTCGTAGATTTAGGCGGCATCGATGGTTTACTACATATCACTGATATGGCTTGGAAACGTGTTAAGCACCCAAGTGAAATCGTAAATGTTGGCGATGAAATCCAAGTTAAAATATTGAAATTTGACCGTGAGCGTACTCGTGTATCTCTAGGTATGAAGCAGTTAGGCGAAGATCCATGGGTAGCTATTGCTAACCGTTACCCAGAAGGTTCTAAACTTTCTGGTCGCGTAACTAATTTAACTGACTACGGTTGTTTTGTTGAAATTCAAGAAGGTGTTGAAGGTTTAGTTCATGTTTCAGAAATGGATTGGACAAATAAAAACATTCACCCATCTAAAGTTGTTAACTTAGGTGACACAGTTGAAGTACTAGTATTAGAAATTGATGAAGAACGTCGTCGTATTTCTTTAGGCCTTAAGCAATGTATTGCTAACCCTTGGGAAGAGTTTGCTAAAAACTTCAATAAAGGCGACAAGGTATCTGGTAAGATCAAATCAATTACTGACTTTGGTATCTTTATTGGTCTTGATGGCGGCATTGATGGTCTTGTCCACTTGTCTGACATTGCATGGGCTGGTGGCGAAGAAGCTGTTCGTGAATACAAAAAAGGTGATGAAATCACTGCTGTTGTATTACAAGTTGACCCAGAGCGTGAACGTATTTCACTTGGTGTTAAACAAGCCGAAGACGATCCGTTTAACATGTATCTGACAACTAGTAAAAAAGGTGCTATTGTTAACGGTAAGGTACTAGAAGTAGACGCAAAAGGCGCTAGAATTGAGTTAGCTGAAGGTGTTGAAGGGTACTTACGTGTAGCTGATATTTCAGTAGAACGTATAGAAGATGCTAGTGCTGAATTATCTGTTGGTGACAGCGTTGAAGCTAAGTTTGTTGGTGTTGATCGTAAGAACCGCACTATCAGCTTGTCTATCAAAGCGAAAGATCAAGCAGAAGAACGTTCAGCGATGGATAACTTAAATCAAGTTGAAGAAACTGGTCTAAGTGCTATGGCCGCAGCATTTAAAAACGCTAAAAACTAATTTAGCAGGATAGAGTGAGGAGACAACTTAGTAGTTTTCTCCTTTAATTTCATCTCAATTGGCGTACAACTCGTTCTACGCCATTTAGGGCAACCTAGGAGGTCAAATGACCAAGTCGGAACTCATAGAAAAATTGGCAGAGAAGTTAAGTCACTTATCAGCCAAAGATGTTGAACATGCTATTAAAGAGATACTCGAAATGATGGCGCAATCTTTATCTAAAGGAGAGCGTATAGAAATAAGAGGTTTTGGTAGTTTTTCATTACATTTTCGAGCACCTCGAGTAGGTAGAAATCCTAAAACTGGTGATGCTGTAGAGCTAGCTGGTAAATATGTACCTCATTTTAAACCTGGTAAAGAGTTACGCGAAAGAGTTAACCTTTCAGCGGCGTAGTTGTTATTTTTCTAGATAATAGTTTAATAACCAAATATTCTAAACGGCATGCTATACATTAGTATGCCGTTTTTTTATATAATAAAAAATATTTTTAGTCATTGTTATGTTTGTCTAGACGAGGCGTAGCACATATAATTACGAAATCTTATTTATCCTGAGGAATTTCATTTGCGATTTTATTTAATGTTGATGATGGTATTAACTATATTAGCGATAGCTTTTATTTTTGGTAGTCAAAACCCTCAAACACTTACTTTAAATTATATGATTGCCCGTACCGACTTATCCGTCGCTCAAGCGGTAAGTCTTTTTACGGTATTAGGTATTATTATTGGTATTTTAGTTACTCTAATGTGGCGTATATCTCGAGTCATTAAGTCCAAAAAAAAATTAACGACACAATCACCTACTAAAAAGGTATCTTCATAATATTATGCAAGAACTGTTATTTTTACTTTTACCCGTTGCTATGGCTTATAGCTGGTTTATGGGTCGAAATAGTATTAAGCAAAAAGACCAAACGGCAAAACAAGATTTATCAATTAAGTATTCAACAGGATTAAACTACTTATTATCAAATCAACAAGACAAAGCTATTGATTATTTGCTTGAGGCATTAAAAGTAGAAGATGATACCGTTGAAGCTCATTTCGCTATGGCAAACCTATTTAGACGTCGTGGTGAGCTTGATAGGGCACTCAAAGTACATGAACATTTAGTGAGACAAGGACATTTACCGTCAAAAGATAAACAACAAGCCATATTTGAGTTAGGTAAAGATTTTTTAAGTGCTGGTTTATATGACCGAGCAGAAAAAATGTTCACTAAATTATTAAAGTCTAAGAACTATGGATTAAAATCGATCAATAACTTATTAAAAATTTATCAATCAACAAAGGATTGGCAACTTGGTATTGATCTTAAAAAGACGGTAATTAAAGCAAAAGATGTAAAGTCACTCCATACCTTAGCTAACTTTTATTGTGAATTAGCGACTATAGCCCTAGAGAAAGATGAATTTATTGCTGTTATTGAATTATTACAACAAGCATTAGAGCTTGATCCTAATTCATGCCGCGCGAATTGGTTAATGGCTAAAATCTATGAAAACCACCAACAATTTGAACAAGCTTGTCAGTGCTATCAATCTATTTATCAACAAGATAAAGAGTTCTTTCCTGACGTTATTGAAAATATGCATAATTGTTATGTTCAATCAGACGCTAGTGATGAATTCTTTACTTTTATTCGACAGGTATATGAAGAAACCGGTAGTACAACAGCATTATTAAAATATTTAGAGCATGTTGAAAAAAAACACGGTGTAAATAAAGCGATTGAATTTATTTTATCAGCCCTTAAACGTCGCCCAACAATTAAAGGCTTTAAACATTTTGTAAAAATGCAAATGGCGGAGTCAGGTCAAGAAAGCAGTAACGAAAATTTAGACGTTATCAAAGAATTAATAACGTCTTATCTGAATATGAAACCAAGATATAGCTGTCGATCTTGTGGTTTTAACAGTAGTACGCATTATTGGTCATGCCCGTCTTGCCATGATTGGGAGCAGCTGAAGCCAGTTCGAGGTCTTGAAGGCGAATAAAGAACAATGTTATTACCATTGAAGACTATATTATTTTAATAGTACTAATTAATTTTATCCGCTCAGCGGTATTGTGTTTACTTTGGGCCATGTAATTCAGATGTAAAACGTTATTAATGAAAAAATTATAGAACTTAATTTGTAAGGAATTTGTAATGAGTGATGCAAAAGTTGTTGTTGCATTAGATTTTGATAAAAAAGGTCATGCTTTATCTTTTGTCGATAAAGTATCTCCGAACGACTGTCGATTAAAAGTAGGCAAAGAAATGTTTACTTATTTTGGTCCGGATTTTGTTAAGGAATTAACAAATAAGGGGTTCGATGTTTTTCTTGATTTGAAGTTTCATGATATCCCTAATACTGTAGCTAAAGCAGTTACTGCTGCAGCTGATTTAGGTGTTTGGATGGTAAATGTTCACGCCAGTGGCGGTAGTGAAATGATGCTAAAAGCACAAAGTGCGTTACATCAATTTGGTAAGCAAGCTCCATTGTTAACTGCTGTTACTGTGTTAACAAGTATGTCAGAAAAAGACTTACAAGGTATTGGCATAAATCGAACACCTGCAGAACAGGTTATTCACTTAGCGGCTCTAACACAAAAGTGTGGGTTAGATGGCGTAGTTTGTTCCGCTTGGGAAGCTGAAAGTTTAAAAAATTTATTAGGACAGTCTTTTAAGCTTATTACACCTGGCATAAGACCTTTAGGCTCTGCAAATGATGATCAAAAAAGAATTATGACACCACAGCAAGCAATAGCCGTTGGTGTTGATTATTTAGTTATTGGCCGCCCAATAACTCAATCTCCTCATCCTCAAGTAATTCTTGATGAAATCAACCTATCAATAAGATAACGCTTAATAACATATCTCTTATTTTTGACAAATTTAAACATACGAACTAAAACTAAAGTGAGTCTTCAGGATCTGATTGACTTACTTTAGTTTTTTATGGACGTCATACTACAAGGAATTACTTATGAGACAATTGTTACCTTTGGTGTTTATTACAGCTCTAACGCTCTTTGTTCCACAAACTTTTGCTAATCAACTGACCACTACAGATCAAGTTGTTCAGGAGTCAGTAAGAAGTATTAATATAAATGATGCTAGCGTAAAAGAGTTGAGTTCTTTAAAAGGTATTGGCAGTAAAAAGGCGCAAGCAATTATTGACTATAGAAAAACCTATGGAAAATTTACATCAATAGACGATTTGTTAAATGTTAAAGGAATAGGGGAGATAGTATTGAGCGATAATCTTCAATATTTAAAAATTTAGTGACTTACAATTTAAGTTTAAATTAAAAAGCCAGTTCTGAACTGGCTTTTTTTTAATAGATATGAATTTTATCTTTAAACTTTTCTAGTACCGTATAATCGAGTTATCAAGATAAAGGCTAATAACATGGTGTAAAAGGTGAATGTAACAATCATTATTTGTGGCATAGAATGTCCAAAAAATTGCCAATTAATATCGCCACAATCTCCTGTTGCTTCGAATAACCAGGGTAACCATAGATGAAGAGGCAACCACTCAGGGAAATTTGGTACATATTCACAACTGTAAAATAACGAATTGCTGGATTGAATGGTCACATGTTCAATAGCGATTAGTAATCCCCAAATAGCGCCTGTTGCCCAAGACAAATAAGCTACAATTCTGGTCCATGTAAATTGGTGTCCCAGATAACCAACAATTCCTGCTAAGAAAATTCCCCAGAGGGCGACACGTTGGTATATGCACATGATACAAGGAGCCAGCCCCATATAATATTGAAAAAATAGGGCACATAACTCTAGAAAAAGTGCACTAATTGCTAATAATAACCATGGCCAAGGTTTAGTTGATAATTCACTTAATAATTTCAAATTAATACTCATTAATATTTATACGATAGACCAAGCAATTTTATTGTCTATGATATTTAGATATAGCGGTTATCATACAGTAAAGATAATAAAACCCAAGATTTTTGCTTAATACTTAAATGTAAGATAAAAATTGATTTATAGAATTAATACTAATTAAAAGATAGACTTTTTATAAGCTTGAACCTAATCATTCTTCTGGTACAATCACTCATCTTTACGATCCTACTTTAGGTTGAATGATTTTAAATGGTTATTAAAGCTCAAAGCCCAGCAGGTTTTGCTGAGCAATACATAGTTGAATCGATTTGGAATGGGGGTTTCCCGCCGGGTTCTATTTTACCTGCGGAACGTGAATTATCAGAACTTATTGGTGTCACTAGAACAACTTTACGTGAAGTATTACAACGCTTAGCTCGTGATGGTTGGTTAACTATAAAACATGGTAAACCAACAAAAGTAAATGATTTTTGGGAAACTTCAAGTCTTAATATCCTTGAAAATTTAGCTCAACTGGATCAAGATGGTATTCCAGACTTAGTTGATAATTTACTTTCAGCCCGAACCAATATTAGTGCTATCTATATCCGAGGAGCTATTAAAAATAATGCCAATAAAACTATTGAGTTATTAAAAGGCCACCTTGAAATCGAAGATACTGGCGAAGCATTCGCTGAATTTGACTACCGTTTAAATAAAGAATTAGTTGTCGCTTCAGGTAACTCTATATATTTACTTATTTTAAATGGCTTCAAAGGCCTTTATTCTCGTATTGGTCGCTTATATTTTTCCCATCCGGTAGGTCGTGAAATTTCTCGTGCTTATTATCAAAATCTTATTGAGTTAGCGCAAGAAAATAAAGCAGACGAAGCTATTTTCGCTGTAAGAAAGTATGGTGTTGAGTCAGGTAAGCTATGGGTAGATCTAAAAGACGATGTATTGAAAGAACTCGCTGACTAACCACTACTTTGTATTGATCTCTTTAATCAACCGTGATGATTTTTTGCGGTTAATGTATCTCCTTAATTAACTGCTTTTAGATATTTTCCTCCTGTCGATTTAATCATCGTGAGGTCGGTATAGTATTGATTTATAGATTGAAAATTTCTTAAAAATATCAACAGTATCATTTCTTAAATTTCAACTATTAATAATAGAGATGTTAATCGCTTTATTAGTACAATCTAGATAACAAGAAGCATATAGGGTGTAAATGTAAAAGCCATAACTTTCAATTGGTTAAGGCTTTTTTAATTGTTTTTATGAACTTATTTTAATATGACTGTGATAAGTTTCTAAATAGAGAGTAGTAGAAATATCAACGTTATATTTCGTAATCAACAACTTCATATCCTAATGCTTCTAGTTGTGGTTTTAACCTTTTCGCATCGCCAACAACAACCATTATCATTTCAGTTAACTTTAAATGTTTTTTAGCTAACGTATTAATTTCATCTGCACTTATCGTTCTCACTATTTCAGCACGTTCATCAACAAAACTTGGTGTTAAATTATGTTCTAAAATTTGTGCTAAGAAACCTAATTTTGCACGTGGGGTTTCATATTTAAGGGCATCTTTTTGGTTAATAGAATTACGCATAAAACTTAATTCTTCAGAAGTAATACCTTTTTCACGGTAAATATTTATTTCATTAACAAACTCTATAATTGACTTGTCAGTAGCATCAGCACGCACTTCTGCAGAAGCCGTATAAGCGCCAGAGAATTTATCAGCACTAAAACCGGAACGAGCACCATAGGTATAACCTTTGTCCTCACGAAGGTTTAAGTTAATACGGCTATTAAACGCACCACCCAATGGGAAGTTCATTAGATAAGATTTGTAGTATTCTCCTGTAATATCTTGAGTAATAGAACGTTTACCAATTCTAATGGCTGATTGCGCAGCATCATCCTTGTTAACTAAGTAAATGATGCCTACCCTGGTTTCTGGTTTTTCTAATGTCAGTACCAAATCTTTACCTTTACCTTGCCAAGATGAAAGTATACTAAATGATTTAAGTAAGGTATTTTCTTCTAAGTCAGAGACTACTATTAATTGGCTATTAAACGGCTTAACTTGTTGTTTATAAAATGTCTTAATATCATCTAAATTAATATTATTAATACTTTTTTCCGACCCTTGGCTTGATGTGGCAGCTATGTTATTAGCCTGTAGTAATTGTCGGTAAGCTGTTGATGCTAAATAACCAGCATCTTTTTTGCTATTAATAACTCCTTGAATCGCATTACTTTTATTACGGGCAAATTCTGATTCAATAAAGGCCGGCATCATTAACTTTTCATTAACCAGTGTCATAGTCGCATCAAGGTTTTTTGTTAATGTACTTACATTTACATTTAAGTATTGAGTACCAGCGTAGATAGAGATAGAACTCCCTAATTTTTGTAGTTCATTACTCATACTTTCAGTACTACGTTGTGTTGTAGACTCATTTAATGTACTGGCAAGTAATGAGACCAAGCCTGCTTGGTCTTTATTAGAATAGTAATGACCCGCTGGTATTTTTAATAGTAAGGTAGTTGTTGGTGTTTCACTGCTTTGTGTACCTAAAATTTTAATACCATTAGTTAGGGTTTCTTGCCACATTTGGGGAACTGCGACGGCTTTATTGGCTTCGGCTTTAGGCATTTTGCTACGGTCAAAGTTATCTTTTGCTTTTCGAACGACTAAGCTACTAGCTGAAGTGTCAGATGGTTTTCCTTGGCTACGCATGGCAGGAGTAAAGTTATCTTCTGCTGCTATTAAATCAAGTCTCCCTTTAGGTAAAATACTCATAATGACACCATGTTGTCCCTTTATGTATTTTTTAAATACACGCATGACATCCGCTTTAGTTACATTAGCGTAGCGAGCGATGTCTTGCTCTATATAATTGGGGTCACCTTTGAAGGTCTGGTTAGCGGCAAGCGTGCTAACTTTGCCTGCAACACTTTGTAAGCCAAAAATGAAGCTAGCTTCCATACTTGCTTTAACTTTAGCTAAGTCATCTTCTTGAACACCACGTTGCTCAAATTCAACTAAACTGTTACGAATTACTTTTTCAATATCCGCTAATGTTTTACCTGAAGCAGGGTGTGGTAGCGCTAACAAGTTAAAGGTACAAGCTAATTCAGCACAGGGATGGCTTACTGACGCTTGAACAGCTAGTTGATTTTTAACTAAGTTTTTATAAAGAAGAGACGTTTTACCGCCACCCAAAATACTTGATAAAACGTCCAGTGGCGCTTCATCTTTATGACGAACAGCAACAGTAGGGTAGGACATATAAACCAAGGGTAAATGAACATTATTTTCCATTGAGATGTAACGGTCTTGATTTAAAGTGAAGGTTGGTTTATCCGGCATATCAATTTCAGGACCTCGAGGGATCGAACCAAAGTATTGCTTAACCAACCTTAACGTTAATTCAACGTTAATATCTCCACCAATTGTTAGTGTGGCATTATTTGGGCCATACCACTTTAAAAAGAAAGCTTTTAAGTCATTAACGTTTACACGGTTTAGGTCGTCCATAAAACCAATAACTGGCCATGAGTAAGGGTGGCCAGCAGGATATAAAGCCTCTGAAACACGTTCATTTAAACGACCATATGGACGGTTGTCTACACGTTGTCCACGTTCATTTTTTACTGTTTCTCGCTGTACTTCAAATTTCTCTTGCGTTACAGCATCAACTAAAAATCCCATTCGGTCCGCTTCTAACCACAACATTTTTTCTAGTTGGTTAACAGGCACAGTTTGGAAGTAGTTTGTGCGATCACTATTCGTTGTACCATTCATGGTACCACCGGCTTCAGTGACTAGTTTAAAATGCTGCTCATCAGCAACATTTTCAGAACCTTGAAACATCATATGTTCAAAGAAATGCGCAAAACCAGACTTCCCTAATTCTTCACGGCCTGAACCAACATGATATGTCATATCAACATGTACTAATGGATCAGATGCATCTTGATGAAGAATAACGGTTAAACCGTTAGCTAATGTATATTTTTGATAAGGAATTACCGTTTTGCCGGCCTCTGCTCTAACTTGCTCAATAAATTGAACACCAGTAGGCAATTTAGTCTCAGCTGCGGGTTTTAGTGGTGTATTTTCACAAGCGGTTAAACAAGTTATTAATAGTGGGATACTCCATGTTTTCAATTCTTTCTCCTCGGGTAAATAATTTAATTCGTTGTTATTACGATAATTATTAACAATAACTTCATTGTCTACAATATATTATTTGTGTGACAGCTTTACCAATTATATTTTGTAAACGTAATATCTTGTTACTTATTTTTATGTTGTAGATAAAACACTAAAGAGCTTAATACAACTTTTTTAGGCTAATTACTGTAACTATGAGGCCTTAAAGTATGAGAGTTATGAAAATAGATTGCTTGTGCTTATAATCAATGTTTAATTTGAACATCATTCGTAACTAATTTTAATAGTGTGTTTATTTAGGTAAATCAGCTATGGGGTAGGCTATTAGTATTTCTTATCTATGTAATATCAGAGTATGTTTACCCTAAAAAATAGTGACTAAACTTGCCAAAACCCAAAATTTATTTGTTAACACCAGACAAAAGTTAATGGTGCTTTAATGCTGGTAATATAGCGGCAGACTTTCAAGTGACTCCACCTAACTTTATGTTGGCTATAACTCGAACTTTTTATAACTACTTTGAGATATAAAACTGTAATAGCATAATAAAATCAATCTAAATAATTTTCAAATACCGATGCCCACTCATCATAATGGTTCGCTGCATGTGTTTTCAAATACGGAAATAACCATTGAGCTGCCGGTGATGCGAGATTAAAGTTTTCATCAATAGGTTCATCGACGTCTGGAAAACTCATAGCGTGCTCAATCGCTTTAGCAGACAACAAGTACTGGCCAATAGAGTCAGCAACTTTGGCAAAATCCCAGCCATTACTGGTTTGCATAGCGCTATAGACAGGTGATAGAACATCATCGTGATTGATATTCTCGTTTAAATCAATAATGATAGGTTCACCACCTTCACTAGCGATTAAAAACCAATTATCTTGCCAGTCTTTAATCGTCGTTTGATTGACGGTGTCGAAATTATAGCCATCCATCTGCCAAGAAATTTGTTCAATTGATAACAGTTCAATAGGATGACCCACACCTTTAATGTTTGTGCTAACTAAAGGGCAAATTTGCTCAATATAAGTTTTCAGCTCTTTTGGAAATCTCATTTTTTTTTGTTGTTCTAACGTCTCACATTTACTGTTATTAGCCTTTACTGCTAATGGTGAAAGGCTAAAGCTGTTTATCAATTCAACTGATTGAATACAATTCATGAAAGGCGACCTAAAAAATCATGAGTAACACAACGGTATACTCGTATTAAAGATTAAAACTAATATGATTAATAAAAATTATCACTGTAAAATAGTGGAGTAACAAAAATTTATACAGAATTAGTCACTATTGCTAATGGGTGAATGTTCTAATTAATGAATGCGATAAGCGGGCAGCTCAATACTATCTAATGTTAGCGCTTTTAAATTAACCATACCTTGATAACAAGAGTCTCCATCACCACTAAATTCAAAATCATAAGTACTTAAGAGATAGAAACCGTTATTTTTAGTAAATTTGAACCGACTAGTACGTCTGGCAATGGCGATAAATTGTAGTTCTTCTTTATCACAATAATTTTGGCAATGTTTAAGTGCGGCTTCAGAGACCTTTCTAATATAGACGAAGTACCAACATAATAAACAAAAACCCAGTATATAATAAATATTTTCCATTGTTACCTGTCTTAATCTCTAGTTACTGTTCGTTAATAATAAACCAATGGCTTGAGCAAGTTCATTACTGCGTTTTGGATCTCTCATACAAAGGAATATATTGGGACGTATTACTGGAATCCCAACTAAGTCTTTAAATATGGCTGAAAAAAGAGGTTGGTTTTTCATTTGAACTATACACTCTAAATAACCCATTAGCAGCTCTGGTTTTTGCCACAATAACCAGCATCGCCCAGAGAGTATAATTAAAATATCCGTTGATGGTTTTTTACTTACTAATAATTCTCTTGCAAAATCAATAACGTGAGCTTGATGACAACTAGAAGACAGTGCTCTTAGTAAATGCTGCTGTAATTCAATACCATTGTTATTGTCTTCATACTCGTAATAGGCATTAATAATACTATTACTAAGTTCAACTGTGAGTGGTTCATTTTCTAAGGCACTGCATAATGGCAATAAAACTTCAGTTGCTAACTTTGGAAGTGCGCTAATTAATAATTGGGTATTGCCAACTTCATTTATTCGTACAGCAAAGTCGCTAATACCCTGTACACCAATTTCCTGCCAATTCCCCCAAGTTAAATCACCGGCAATATATTGAAGAAATAAATGTAAATGTTCGCTACCAGGCTGTTTTAATTCAAGTTTTATTTTACTATTTAAAGCTGCAAGTTTGTATTGTGGCGGAGTAAAATGATAAGGGTTATTTTTTAATAACTGCTCTTGTTTTTCGCTGGGATCAATAGTTATATTTGAGCCTAAGGCTTCAATAATGATAGCAATAAAATGATCTCTTGCTGCTTGATTAAGTAAACCATACTCATCAAGTGGGATTTTTACAAACCATAAAAAGGGCTGTGATAGCTGCTTCTGCCAAAATGCAATGGCAATAAAAGCATGCCCTTTAGATGGATAAGGGTAGGCCAGTTGATTCGATTCTATCTGTGTAAATTGCTCTTTTGATATTTTATCAACGCGACGTCCTAAATCGTAGATTCGATATTGACTATCTGACAAGGCGAGTAATTCACTAATGGTAGCGATTTTTGTGGGTAAACTTTGGATTCCAGACATATTTAATTGAATTTAATAATAAGTGAATGTTGTGTTGAAGCGGTATTATAGAGATAATTATTAACTAACACCAAGGTAAATATCGAACAAATAAAGTCAACAACATCAGAGCAGTTAAATATGATAAGCAATACAATAATAACGGGAAATTTAAATAGCTTAACAGATGCTCAAATTGATTATGAACTTAACAAACCACAGTTAACGATTTTATATCAAGATGAATATCTAGTTGCGATAGATAAACCTCCAGGTCTCTTTGTTCACCGAAGCTTCATGGATAAAGACGAAATTTACTTTGCCTTGCAACTTGTCCGTGATTTGGTAGGACAATACGTTTATCCGCTTCATAGACTAGATAGACCTACATCAGGTGTTTTATTGTTTGCTTTAACAAAAAATGTAGCACAAAAAATGGGGGAGGCTTTCAGTCTGAATGATAGTAATAAAAACATTCAAAAAACATATTATGCGTTAACACGTGGTCATCTTCTGGGTGAAAATTTAATTGATTACCCCCTTAAAGAAAAACTTGATAAGTTAGGTGATAAAAATGTCAGTCGAGACAAACCAGCTCAAGCAGCCCAAACTTATTATCAATCAATTAAAACGGTGAGTTTACCTATCGCTATTGGAAAATATGACAGTGTTCGTTACTCCCTAATTCGGCTATTACCTCAAACGGGACGGCGCCATCAGCTTCGTCGTCATCTTGCCCATTTACGGCACCCAATTATTGGTGATATTAACTACGGTGATAATAAACAAAATCCTTTTTTTATTGAGCACTTTGGTTTTAAACGTTTAATGTTAATTGCCAAAGAACTGTCGTTTATTCATCCTATCTACAACAAAAAAATCACTATTTCAGCACCTTTCGACGAACAATGGCAGCAAGTATTAAACTTGTCATCATGGAATTAAGTTAAGTAATAGAGATAGCGATTTCTATACTGAATTAAGATCTTCAGCAATGAGTGGTCAATAGAGCGTTTTATCACTTAATTGATATTGTAGATTTTTTGTCTGTTCGTTTAGAGGAAACTTTTTTATAAAAATAGTTACGTTCTTTGGTAATGGATACTTCAAGTTAATACCCATATCAATTACTGAACCGGTGTTATTGATTTATTTAATAACAAAATTATTAAATAGTGAAGAGAAGATAATGATTATGTAATTGTACTTTTATTTAGGTTTATCCTTTAATTTGTTAAAGCTTAGCACTTAAGATGCCATTACTTCGCTTTTATATTGATTGTCAGCCTTATTACGGTTGAGTAATTTTGATGTGATTATTGTTAAGTTGATGGCTGACATTGATAAACCCAATGTTATTGACTCAAGTATTAATTAGTAATGTTGTGCCAAAGTTGAATTTGACGAGTTTTTAATGGGAGATTGTCTATCTTTAACTTGTTAAAATTATAGATACACCACATTAATTTATTTATTGTAATTAATGGTTTCATCAAAAGATTGGCGAGAAAAACTATCGATTTGGAAGATAGTGACTTGAGTAAAAAAATTTAACTAGGGTAAAATGGTCATAAAAAAAGCACTTAATGTAACTCTTAAGTGCTTGTTAGTTTATCACCTGACTATTTGCTATTAATCTTCAGCAACTGAGCGAAGTAGGGCATTAATACCTACCTTTGCACGAGTCTTAGCGTCTACTTTTTTAACAATTATTGCAGCATATAAACTATAAGTGCCACACTTTGATGGTAAGTTCCCTGGTACCACAACAGAGCCAGCAGGTACTCGGCCATAGAAAACTTCACCAGTTTCTCTGTCAAAAATACGAGTGCTTTGACCAATATAAACACCCATTGAAATAACAGCACCTTCTTCTACTATAACGCCTTCAACAATTTCTGAGCGTGCACCAATAAAACAGTTATCTTCAATAATAGTTGGGCCCGCTTGCAAAGGTTCCAGCACGCCACCAATGCCAACGCCACCTGATAAATGGACATTCTTGCCTATTTGGGCACAAGAGCCAACCGTTGCCCAACCATCAACCATACAACCTTCGTCTACATAAGCACCAATATTAACAAAACTTGGCATGACCACTACATTTTTACCAATAAAACTACCGGTACGAACAGAAGCCCCTGGCACGACTCGAACACCGTCGGCTTCAAACATTTCCTGAGTATAATCAGTATATTTCATTGGTACTTTATCAAAAAAAGTACTTTCAGCTCCATCAATTACTTTGTTATCCCAAATTCGAAAAGATAATAAAACTGCTTTTTTAAGCCATTGGTGTACTACCCATTCGCCAGCAATTTTTTCAGCTACTCGAGCTGAACCATTATTTAATGCCGCTAATGATTCTAATACCGCTTGTTTAATTTCGCTTGATACGGTTGCTGGAGTGATCTCATTTCGATTTTCAAACGCTTGTTCTATGATAGATTGTAATTTACTCATTTTTCTTCCTTAAGGTTAAATTTTGTTGTGTAAAGTTACCTAAGATAGCTCTTCACATAATGTATTCGATAATTCGGCTTGTTCTTCCACTGTCAATGCTTGATTATTACTATTTGAAATAGTAAATACATCTTCGATTTTTTCTCCAAAAGTGGTGATCTTAGCCGAATGGATATTAATATTTTTGTCCCTAAATATTCGAGAAATTATCGCTAATAATCCCGATCTATCTGTTGATACAATTTCTAACAACGATCCTCGTTTTCCATTGGTTTTAATGAAATTAACTCGAGTGGGTGTTTTAAAATGCTTAAGTCGCTTTGAAATTGGTTGAATTTCTATTTTAGTTAATGTTTTTTCGGTTAATGTTAATGCTATTGATTGAGCAATCTCAGCCGTACGGTTCTGATCTTTGATCGCTTTACCTCGTTGATCTAAAATCACAAATGTATTTAAGGTATAACCAGATTTACTTGTAATAATTTTTGCATCATGAATAGACAGCTTTTTAGTTGTTAATAACGCTACAGTTGAAGCAAAAATAGTATTATGAGCTTTGGTATATACAAAGACCTGAGTACCCCCCCTATAGGGCGTAGGGCTAATGATAACCAAAGGTTCATCACTATGATGTTTCAAAATATTTTGGCAGTGCCATGCTATTTGATCTGGTGTATAACGCAGAAAATAATCAGTCTTAAAATCATGCCATAAGTCACTTACTTCTGATTTTTCAATATTAACTGTTGTGAGTTGCTCAATAGCCAGTCTTTGATTTTCACGAATTTTTGAACGTAAGTCTACTGGTTTTTCTAAACCTCTTCTGAATGCTCGCTTAGTATTAAAATATAATTCTTCTAGTAAGTTAGCCTTCCAACCATTCCATAAACTTTCATTGGTTGCCCTCATGTCGGCCACTGTTAAGCAATATAGAAAGTCGAGGTGCGCTTCATCCCGAACAATTTCACCAAAGGTTTGAATAACATTTTCGTCTGATATATCTCTGCGTTGAGCCGTTACCGACATTAACAAATGATGTTTTACTAACCATGAAATCATTCTGCCGTCATGAGCATTTAATTTATGGGTTTTGCTAAAAGCTAGAGCATCAATAGCACCTAGCTCAGCATGATCGCCACCTCGTCCTTTAGCAATATCATGAAAAACGCCAGCAAGAAAAAGCACTTCTGGCTTGCGATTCCTTTGGACTATCTTAGAGCACAAAGGGAATTGATGATTATGCTCTGGTTGACTAAATCGGTATAGGTTTTTGATTAAACGATAGCTGTGCTCGTCAACAGAATATGCGTGAAATAAATCAAATTGCATTTGTCCAACTATGTTACGCCATTCTGGTAAATAAGCACTTAAAATACTGTGCCGATGCATTAGAGTGAAAGCTAAGCCTAACCCTCTTGGATGACGAATAATCTCTATAAACAAACGTCTATTTTCAGCATAATCGCACAAACCAGAAATTAACCGTCTGCGGGCATTCCTCAACAATCTGAGTACTTGGGAGTGAATGCCTTTAATTTCGTTATGCTGAGCAATTAATAAGAATATTTTTATTATCTTAACTGGGTTCATAAAAATACGGGCATTATCGCTTTGGATGAGACCGTTTGAATAATAAAAGTCTTTATCAATTGTTGTTATTTTTATACTGTCGTCTTGTCTTAGAATTGCCTGTTCAAAGTGCTGCAGTAGCATAGTATTTAGTTCTGCAACACGGCCAATAATTCTAAAAAACCGTTTCATCATTCGTTCAACAGGGGCTTTGCCTTGATCACCAAACCCCATCAACGTTGCGACATCAGCTTGATAATCAAATAACAATCTGTTTTCACTGCGGCCTGCGACAAAATGTAGGGCAAAACGCATGCGCCAAAGATAATTTTGACATTCTAATAATTCAAAGAATTCATTACGTGTTAAATAGTCATGCTCTACTAGCTCTTCAAGAGAGTCGGCAGCAAAATGACGTTTTGCCACCCAACCAATAGTTTGGATGTCCCGAAGTGCACCGGGGTTAGCTTTTAAATTGGGTTCTAGGGTATATGCGGCACCATGATATTGTTGGTGGCGCTTTTCTTGTTCTACACGTTTGGCAATAAAGAATTTTTTGGAGGTCCAAAAGGTATCTTCGTTAAGTAATGATTGAAGTTGCTGGGAAAGCGCATCATTCCCACAGATAAGTCTCATCTCCATTAAGTTAGTGGCAACAGTGACATCTTTAATCGCTTGTTTTATGCACTCTTTGACACTTCTGACACTGTGGCCAATATCTAACTTGACGTCCCAAAGTTGAGTAATAAAAGCAGAAATTTTTTCTTCAAGCACTTTATCTATATTACTTTGAGTGAGAAGCAATAAGTCAACATCTGAGTGAGGGTGCAATTCAGCTCTACCATAGCCACCTACCGCGATGAGCGTTATTTGATATTCATCAAGTTGATGTTGTGACCAAAGTTTGGTTAACACTTGATCGACAAAGTCAGCTCGAGCAGCAATTAAATCAGCACTTTCTTCAAAAGAAAACTGCTCTTGTAACCACACGTTAAACGATTGGCTTAATAAACAAATATCACTACTTGAAAGTGCATCAGTTGTTAGCGACAGTTTTTCGATAAAATGTTCAGGCAAGATGGAATGGCGTTGCAATGTGACTTCTCTATTTTATTAACAAGAAAATGAATTCACTCAAGCTTTATTAAAAGGTAATGAATTCACTAAATTTATATTTGCTTATTTTTCATTAAATTAATTATGCAATAGGCGAGGTAATGACTCTTCTTTTCTTAACGTTAGTATTTCACAACCCGTTTTAGTCACTACTATTGTATGCTCCCATTGTGCTGATCTTTTACCGTCGATAGTTGTGACAGTCCAGTTATCAACTTTATCAGTCACTGTTTGTGCTCGACCTAAATTAATCATAGGCTCAATAGTAAAACACATACCTTCAAGCATTTTTTCTTTATCATTATTTTTATAATGAACAATCTGAGGCTCTTCATGGAAGACTAATCCAATACCATGGCCACAATATTCTTTAACTATTGAGTAACGACCAGATTTTTTAATGAATTTTTGAATAGCGGTACCTATTTCACCAAAAGCAGTGCCTGGTTTTACTTTTTTCAAACCAACGTAAAGTGCTTCTTGGGTAATGCGACATAAACGGTTGTCTTCTGCAGTACCTTCGCCAATGATAAACATTTTACTAGTATCGCCATGGTATTTATCTTTAATAACCGTGATGTCGAGATTAACAATATCACCATCTTTTAGTGGCACATCATTAGGAATACCATGGCAGACAACATGATTAACCGAAGAACATATAGACTTAGGAAAATGATGATAGTTTAAAGGTGCTGAAATAGCCTCCTGTACATTTTCGGTATAATCAGCACAAAGCGTATTTAATTGGTCAGTAGTCACACCTGCTTTTACATGGGGGGCTATCATTTCCAGTACGTTTGCGGCAAGCTGCCCAGCAATACGCATTTTTGCTATTTCTTCCTGACTTTTAATTGTTATGCCCATTTAACCCTCATCTTTAATGTTTTTTTGTTCAAAATCAATCATGTTTTGTAATTAGTGAACATTTAATAATTTTATTTTAACCTAACTCGATTAGCTTTTGTATGTTATTTATTAAGCTCTAAGTTTATCGCTTCAACGATACATTCAGGTTGTTTTAAGTATAGATTATGGTTTAGCAAAATAAGATTATCCTCAACTGCTAAAAGAAGAGCAGGAATTGCATCAGTATTCATCAACTCTTGAAATTCAGTAATATGATGAATAATACTTTCTGCTTCTTTGGTTAATTTATCATTGTTAAATACTTTACTTGGTGGTGATATTTTATATTCAGTAATAATATCAATAAAATCAACCTCGGTTGTTAACGCTAGGCCTTTTTCAAAATGCAGTTTCTCAATGGTGTTAATTAATGGCAAGACTAATTGAGGCGCTTTTACTTGTGCCCATGCAAGTAAATTAGCACTAATGGTTGAGTCTTTTTCTTGTGTTAGGTTATCTATATAGCTAGCTGAGAATGTAGTGTTTGAGTCATTTACGATAGCGTCTAATGTTAATGGCGTGATTAATTCATCACCTTCGTATCGGGCACTGTGAAAAAGGTTTAATTTCATTTCAGGGAAAGCTTCTGAAATGCAATTAACTAACGAGGTAGTTGCATAACACCAAGGGCAATGAGTGTCATAGATAAAAAATAGTTCAGCATTCATGTATTAAGGACTCTGGGTTGAATGATTTTATAAAAAGGTGATTTTAACGTGTGTTGGTAAAATAGCCTATCAAATTTATAACCAATGTATCAATTCTTACGTTGTTTATAAATTCATATCTTTTATTTAGCTTAAATTTATCACTGGTTTGTGTTTTGTTCGGTTTTAATAGTTAATTCTTCGCTTTTATGTTATAAAGTTCGCGCTAAATTAATTGTGATTATTTATTTATATTCATAGCCCATTATTTTAGACAAATAATAGATGCTGCCAAAGGTGGTATTAAACATAAACTCACATACATCTTTTAAAGATATACTGGGGTGCTCAGCTGATTTATCATAAGATAGAACAGCAATAAGAGTCGTGTATATTGGGTGTATGAACGCTTAACCCCATAAAGGAAATTAAAATGCCAAACGTTTCAATGCGCGATATGCTTAAAGCTGGTGTTCACTTTGGACACAAAACTCGTTACTGGAATCCTAAAATGAAGCAATTCATTTTTGGTGCTCGTGATAAAGTTCATATTATTAACTTAGAACAAACTGTTCCTATGTTTAATGAAGCTTTAGCTGTTTTAAATAACGTGTCGTCTAAGAAAGGTAAAGTATTATTTGTTGGAACTAAACGTGCTGCAAGTGATGCTATTAAAAATGCTGCAATAAAATCTGACCAATTTTTCGTTAATCACCGTTGGTTAGGTGGTATGTTGACTAACTGGAAAACAGTTCGTCAATCAATCAAACGCCTTAAAGACCTTGAGTCTCAAAGCTCTGATGGTACTTTTGAAGCGCTTACTAAAAAAGAAGCGTTAATGCGTACTCGTGAAATGGAAAAACTAGACAAGAGTCTAGGTGGTATTAAAAATATGGGTGGTTTACCTGACGTTTTATTTATCATTGATGCAGATCATGAACACATTGCTATTAAAGAAGCTAACAATCTAGGTATTCCAGTGATTTCTGTAGTTGATACTAACTCTAATCCTGACAATATCGATTACATCATTCCAGGTAACGATGATGCGATTCGTTCTATTACTTTATATCTTGACTCTGCAGCCAATGCAGTTCTTGAAGGTCGTGAGCAAAACATCGCAGTACAAGCTGAAAAAGATGGTTTTGTTGAAGCTGAGTAATTAGCTCTTTAGACACATTTTTTTTATCTATTAAAGCAGAAGCTAATTGCTTCTGCTTTAATACATTTATTACTTACCATTAACTTGGTATCAAAATTTGAGGAATTATCCAATGTCAGTTACTGCTGCAATGGTTAAAGAACTTCGTGCACGCACCGCTGCGGGTATGATGGATTGTAAAAAAGCGTTAGTTGAAGCTGATGGTGATATGGAATTAGCTATTGAAAACATGCGTAAATCAGGTCAAGCGAAAGCAGCTAAAAAAGCAGGTAATATTGCAGCTGAAGGTACTATTTTAATTAAAGAAGTTGGTGGTTCAGCTGCGTTAGTTGAAGTAAACTGTCAAACTGATTTTGTAGCAAAAGATGCTGGCTTTTTAGCGTTTGCCAATGAAGTTGCTGATGCTGCAGTTACTTCAAAAGCCACTCTTGAAGACTTGCAAGCACAGTTCGAAGAAAAACGTATCACTTTAGTGACTAAAATTGGTGAAAACATCAATGTACGTCGTGTTGAATATATTGAAGGTGTTACCTTAGCTACTTACCGTCATGGTGAGAGTATTGGTGTCGTTGTTGCTGGTGAAGGTGATGCTGAATCATTAAAGCATATTGCTATGCACGTAGCAGCAAGTAAGCCAGACTTTATTAATCCTGAAGATGTACCTGCTGAAGTAGTTAATAAAGAAAAATCTATCCAATTAGATATATTGAAGATTGAAAACGATAAGCTTGATGATGCCAAAAAGAAACCAGTAGAGTTACTTGAAAAAATCATTATCGGCCGTATGAAAAAATTCACCGGTGAAGTTTCTTTAACTGGCCAACCTTTTATTATGGAACCAAAGAAGACAGTTGGTGTTGTATTAAAAGAAAAAGGTCTAACTGTTTCTAACTTCATCCGTTTAGAAGTAGGTGAAGGGATTGAGAAAAAAGCAGAAGATTTTGCTGCTGAAGTTGAAGCAACTATTGCTGCGACTAAAGCTTAATCACTGTCTTAATTGAAATATATTTAGCATATAGTTAATATTAATTAACTATAAGCCTTTCGATAGTCAGCTAAACGTATTAAAATAGTCGAGGTCAAATTTGATCACGGCTATTTTTTTGCCTTGAATTTATTTTTCAGGCATTTTTCTAACACGCTAGGAATGTTTATATTATGAGCACCAATCTGAAACCAACTTATCGCCGCATTCTTCTCAAGCTTAGTGGTGAAGCGCTAATGGGAGAAGAGGGCTTTGGTATTGATCCTAAAATTCTTGATCGTATGGCGCAAGAAATTAAAGAATTAATTGAAATGGGTATTCAAGTCGGTTTAGTGATCGGTGGTGGTAATTTATTTCGTGGTAAAGGGTTGGCTGATGCCGGTATGAACCGTGTTGTTGGTGATCAAATGGGCATGTTAGCCACTGTGATGAATGGTTTAGCGATGCGCGATGCGTTGCACCGTGCTTTTGTTAATACCCGTTTAATGTCTGCTATTGATTTAGCGGGTGTTTGTGATACTTATAACTGGGCACAGGCTATAAGTTTGTTGAAATCTGGACGAGTTGTTATTTTTGCTGCGGGTACTGGTAACCCATTCTTTACTACAGACTCAGCCGCTTGCTTACGTGGTATTGAAATTGAAGCCGATGCTGTATTTAAGGCAACTAAAGTTGATGGGATTTATTCAGAAGACCCGGTTAAAAATCCTGAAGCTGTTCTTTATAAAAATTTAACTTATGACGAAGTCTTAGATAAAGAACTTCAAGTAATGGACCTTGCTGCCTTTACTTTAGCCCGTGATCATAATATGCCCATTCGTGTTTTTAATATGAATAAATCAGGTGCATTAAAAGCAGTTATTATGGGTTCTGATGAAGGGACCACGATAGATCACGCTGTAAATTTTTAAATAACCCCCCAATTTTATGCGATAGTTATAAGAGAAAATATAATAAGACTCTCGTTAATTTATCTTTTTAAGGAATACACTTGTGATAAACGAAATCATAGAAGATGCCCAATATCGTATGGGTAAAAGTATTGAGTCTTTTAAGTTAAGTCTTAATAAAGTCAGAACAGGCCGAGCACATGCCTCATTACTTGATAATATTTCAGTCGATTATTACGGAATGGAAACACCGTTAAATCAAGTAGGTAATATTTCTGTACCTGATGCACGTAGCTTAGCTATTACTGTTTTTGATAAAGGCATGATCAGTGCTGTTGAAAAAGCAATTCTAAAGTCAGACTTAGGTTTGAACCCCCAATCAAACGGGACACTAATTCGTATCCCTCTGCCACCTCTCACAGAGGAGAGACGTAAAGATTTAGTCAAAGTAGTGCGTGGTGAAGCTGAAGCTGCAAAGGTGGCTATTCGTAATATTCGCCGTGATGCTAATTCAGACATTAAAGGTCTAGAGAAAGAAAAAGAGATCAGTGAAGATGAAATGCATCAGGCTGAAGACAAAATTCAAAAAACTACTGACACATTTATCAAGCAGGTTGATGAATTATTAGCCAAGAAAGAAGTTGATTTGATGGAAATCTAAATTATTCATTGAATTGTTAAGATCACTATAGTTCAATGCTATGTTGTTATATGGAATATATACAAATAACTATGATGATTTTTGTGTTTTTTATTCGATATTTTATAATTGGAGTTTAAGTGAGTAATACCGAATTGGTTAGCAATACCCAAAAGGTGATACCTAAGCATGTTGCTATTATTATGGATGGTAATGGCCGTTGGGCGCAATCACAGGGAAAAACACGGGTATCTGGACATAAAGCGGGTGTTTCGTCAGTCAAGGCGACTGTTACACATGCCGCAGAATTAGGTATTAAAGCACTGACTTTATTTGCTTTTAGTAGTGAAAATTGGCAACGTCCTAAGGATGAAGTCAATGTATTGATGGATTTATTTATGTATGTGTTAACTAAGGAAGTTAAACGATTACATAAAAATGGTATCCGATTTAAAGTGATTGGTGATGTCAGCCGTTTTTCAGAAAAATTACAACAAAAAATTATAGTTTCAGAAAAGCTAACTGAAAATAATACAGGTATGGTATTGTCGGTTGCCGCAAATTATGGGGCCCGTTGGGATATAGTTCAAGCAACTAAGCAGTTAGCTGCTAAAGTAAAAACAAATGAAATGTCGTTAGAAGACATTAATGAAGAGTTATTAAACAAACATCTTTGCTTAGCCGATACGCCTGAACTTGATTTGCTGATAAGAACAGGAGGCGATTACCGCATAAGTAATTTTTTACTTTGGCAAGCCGCTTACGCAGAACTTTATTTTACTGATGTTTTGTGGCCTGACTTTGACGCTAATCAATTAGTTAAAGCTATCGAGAATTTTGAACAACGACAGCGCCGCTATGGTCAAACTGCTGAACAAGTTATATCAAAACTCTAAGCAGATATATAATAATAATAATAAAATAAAAAAAGGATCTAGCTTGTTAAAGCAACGAATTTTAACTGCAGTAATATTAGCCCCGACAGTAATTGCGGGCATTTTTTATCTACCGCTTAATTACTTTGCCGGATCGTTGTTAGTTATTATGGCAATCGGAGCCTGGGAATGGGGCCCATTAATGGGTTTTGCCTGTAACAAGCGCCGAATGACTTTCGTAGCGGCTACCAGTCTACTGATAGGATTACTATGGTACTTTATCACGCTCAATAATATTTGGTTAAATACCGGTGAAGTTGACACTTCAGTTTTACCTCACTCTACAGTTACTCTTATTTTATGGCTTGCTGTTGTGTGGTGGGTTTTATCTGCAGGTCTGACTTTATTATATCCCCGATACAGTAAGTTTTGGTCTAGTCATCGCTCTATTCGTGGTGTATTTGGTTGGTTAACTTTAGTCCCGACCTGGCTTGCTTTTGTTGTTTTAAGAAGTTATGACTTTGATGTCAATCCCTACCATGGCGCACAACTTATTATGTTTTTATTTCTCATGGTTTGGAGTGCTGATGTTGGTGCCTATTTTGTCGGTAAAGCTATAGGAAAACATAAATTATTACCTAATGTAAGCCCAGGTAAAACTATTGAAGGTTTTATTGGTGGCGTTGTTTTTGCTTGTCTTCTCATTAGTATTGCAGGTTATGTTATCGGTTGGGATAGTCAAAAATTCACTATGGTTTTATCTGTGACAGCACTTATAACGACCATTTCTGTGTTAGGTGATTTAAACGAAAGTATGTTTAAACGCCAAGCTGGAGTTAAAGACAGTGGTACTATTTTACCCGGGCACGGTGGTATTCTTGACCGTATTGATAGTTTAACGGCAACAGCTCCTATTTATGCTCTTTGTTATATTTCGATTGGTTAATCATAAGTGTTGACTTCTAAACGTAATATATCGACAGCAGACATTAAAAAACTTTGTATTTTAGGCTCCACGGGCTCTATAGGAAAAAGTACGTTAGATGTTGTGCGATTACATCGAGATATGTATATCATTCATAGCTTATCAGCAAATACTAGCGTTGATATTATGCTTGAGCAATGTCTTGAATTTAGTCCTAAGCAAGTTGTGATGGTATCAAAAATTCATGCCTTGAAACTACAACAACGATTAATTGAGCACTCGCTCAATATTGAAGTGATTCATGGTGAAGACAGCTTAATTGAAATAGCAGGTTCTTCTTCAACAGATGTAGTAATGGCAGCCATTGTCGGTTCTTGTGGTTTATTACCGACATTATCGGCAGTAAAAGCCGGAAAACGTGTGCTCTTAGCTAATAAGGAAGCTTTAGTTACTTCGGGTCGTATATTTATTGATGCTGTTGCTCAATACGGTGCCGAATTACTTCCAATTGATAGTGAACATAACGCTATTTTTCAATGCCTACCAACACAAGCACAGAAAAATATCAGTACACAAAACCTGGCTGGCAATGGTATTAGTAAAATATTGTTGACGGGTTCAGGCGGGCCTTTTAGAACACTTGAACCTAATGAATTAGAATACGTAACGCCAGACCAAGCCTGCGCACATCCCAATTGGGAGATGGGTAGGAAAATATCAGTCGACTCAGCCACTATGATGAATAAGGGTTTAGAATTTATAGAAGCTAAATGGCTCTTCAATCTAGATGTTGATGACATTCAAGTAGTACTTCACCCACAAAGTACAATTCATTCTATGGTGCAATATAAGGACGGCTCTGTTATAGCCCAGATGGGTAATCCTGATATGAGAACGCCCATAGCTCAAGCATTAGCATTTCCTTTCCGTATCGAGTCTGGTGTAAAACCATTCGACTTTTTTAATGCTGCTGCCTTTGAATTTGAAAAAGTTGACTTTAATCGTTATCCCAATTTAAAACTAGCAATAGAAGCCTGTAAAAGTGGTCAAGGGGCGTGTACAGCATTAAACGCTGCAAATGAAATTGCCGTTGATGCCTTTTTGAACAAAAAAATAAAATTCACTGATATTTTTAAAATAAATGAAACTTCTGTTAATAAATTTGTCTCACAAGAGGTGAAAGACATTGATGACGTCGTTACTTTAGACAAGAGAGCTCGAGAATTTGCACATTCATTATTAATGACTAATGAGTTTTCTAATGAATTTTTAAATGCTGGAGTGAATAAGTAATATGGTTGACTTTATTTGGAATTTAGCTTCGTTTATTGTTGCATTAGGTATCCTTGTTACCGTGCATGAGTATGGTCATTTCTGGGTGGCACGAAAAAATAATGTGAAAGTAATCCGTTTCTCTGTAGGCTTTGGACCCGCTTTGTGGCGCAGAACAGATAAATTAGGAACTGAGTATGTTGTTGCACTTATCCCATTAGGTGGCTATGTTAGAATGCTTGATGAACGCGTCGACTCAGTCGATGAGCAAGATAAAGAAAAGACTTTTAATATAAAATCTGTTTATCAACGTATTGCTATTATTGCTGCCGGACCCTTTGCTAATTTTGGTTTTGCAATTTTCGCCTTTTATCTGATGTTTATTATTGGAGTCCCTAGCTTAAAACCCATTATTGGGAGTATAGAGCCAAATTCCATTGCGAGTGATGTTCAACTCCCACGTAATGCTGAAATAGTTGAAGTTGCAGGTATTAAAACATCTACTTGGCAAGATGTTAATTTGGCATTAGTAGGGAAAATTGGTGATGACAGTATTGAATTTAAAACGCTAACGTCAGATAGCCAATATATAACCACGACCCAATTAAATACTCAAAACTGGCAATTTTTACCTGAGAAAATGTCAGCATTAACAAGCTTAGGTATTATACCTTTTCGTCCTCATGCACTTAGTGAATTAACGCGTGTTGAACCCAATAGTCCTGCCGACATAGCGGGTCTTCAAATTGGCGATAAGTTATTAACGATTAATGATGAAGATATTAATAACTCTTGGGTGTTTTTTTCAGAAAAAATTAAATTATTTCCAAACAGTGAGGTTAAAATAACTATTGATAGAAAAGGTGTGATAGAAACACTAGTGGTAACCCCAAAAGGGATAGAAGCCAATGAGCAACTGATTGGTTATTTGGGCGTATCACCAAAATTTGAACCTTGGCCAGCTGAACATCAAATAGAATTAGCCTATGGGCCTATTGATGCTATAGGACAAAGTATTAATAGAACATGGAATTTAGTTACGTTAAGTTTTAATATGATAGGAAAGTTGATTACAGGAGAGATATCAACTAAAAATTTAAGTGGACCAATAGCAATAGCGCAAGGAGCAGGTAACAGTGCTGGTTATGGACTCGTATATTTTCTAGGCTTTTTGGCTTTAATTAGTATCAATTTAGGTATAATTAATTTATTACCGCTTCCTGTTCTTGATGGGGGACATTTACTTTACTATTTTATTGAGTTGTTAACAGGAAAGCCCGTACCCGAAAAAGTACAAGAAATAGGTTTTAAATTTGGAGCCATAGCCTTATTAGGTTTAATGAGTATTGCATTGTTTAACGATTTTTCTCGGCTGTAGATTAAATAATACACGGATAAAGTACAGAGATTCTTTGGTTTAATGTTATTGGCTTATATGAAAGTAATAACAATATTACTAAGTTTAAAGATGAACTTAGTTTGTAAATAATAAATAATATATAGAAGTAATGAAGTTAGTATTTATGATAATTAAAAAAATTGCCTCAGCCATTTTATTGGCTGCTCTAGTTAGCACTGCGCACGCTACCGAAGACTTCCGAGTTGACGATATTGAAATTAAAGGGCTCCAACGTGTTGCTTTAGGTGCCGCTTTAACCCATCTGCCATTTAATGTAGGAGATACATTGAATGATTTCCGCATATCCCAGTCAATAAAAGCCTTATATAAGTCCGGACATTTTAATGATATTAATGTCTATCAAGATAATAACCGCTTAATTTTTGTGGTTCGTGAACGCGAAACGATTAGTGATATTACTTTTGATGGTAATAGCGATTTAAAGGATGAACAGCTCACAGAAAGCCTTGATGGTAGTAATATCCGTATTGGTGAGACCCTTGATAAAACTGTCATTTCAGGCATTGAAATGGGCTTGGAAGATTTTTATCACAGTGTGGGTAAATATAACGCTAAGGTTAAAGCCGAAATTGTTCATTTGCCAAGAAACCGTGTAACACTAAACTTCACCTTTGTTGAAGGTGACGCAGCTGCGATTGAACAAATTAATATAGTTGGTAATGAAATTTTTTCAGATGAAGAGATTTTGGAACGCGTAGAGTTGACCTTTGGTTCTCCATGGTGGGATTTTATGGCCCAAGACAGATACCAAAAGCAAACATTACAAGGTGATATGGAAACTATTAATAGTTTTTATCTGGATCAAGGTTACCTTCGCTTTAAGATTGACAGCACTCAAGTATCTATGACACCAAATCGTGAAGCAGTTTATATCGCTTTAAATGTTACTGAGGGTTCAACCTATACCGTTAATGAAGTCGATTTTATTGGCGATATGGCGGGTTTTGAAAAAACAATACGTGCTATTAATCCACTGTCAATAGGACGTTTATATAATGGTGCTGAAGTCACTTATACTGAGGATGTTATCAGTAAGTTTTTAGGTCGCTATGGTTATGCTTATCCTAAAGTAGTTACTATCCCTGAAATTAATGATGAAGACAATACGGTTAAACTTTCGATATCTATTGATCCAGGTAAGCGTATTTATGTTAATCAGGTCAATTTTAAAGGAAACTTTTCAACAGCTGACCATGTACTCAGACGTGAACTCCGTCAAATGGAAGGGGCTTGGTTGTCTAATAGTCTTGTTGAAGGCTCAAAGGCATGGTTATCCCGCTTACCTTATTTAGAAGAAGTTGAATTTGAAATTAATCAATTACCTAATGATGAAGATTTGGTTGATATTGAGTTTTTGGTTAAAGAACAGCCTTCAGGATCATTCAATGCTGGTATAGGATACGGCTCTAGGACTGGATTGAGTTTAAATGCAGGTATTCAACAAAATAACTTTTTAGGTACTGGAAACCAGCTAGGCTTTAATGTAGGTACAAATACTTATTCAAAAAATGTTAGTATTTCCTATACAGACCCTTATTTCACTGTTGATGCAACATCGTTAGGCGGTCAAATATATTTTACCGAATTTGATGCTGGTCAAGCAAATTTAGTTGAGTACAACAACAGTACTTATGGCATTGGATTAAACTTTGGTTTTAGAGTTGATGAGTATCTGAGGTTAAACTTTGGTATAGGTTATAAGCACAATGGCATTACTCGCTTAGAAACGTATGAGCAAATTCAAGGATTTTATGATATATATTCTGACACATTACGTCCAGATGCGTCGTTAAATTTTGAAACGATTGATTTAAGTACTTCAATTTCTCGTTCTACACTAAATCGAGGTACCTTTCCTAGTGCTGGATCGCAACAAAGTATTTCTTTTAAAGCCACCACACCAAACTCAGATGTGCAGTATTTCAAATTCAATTTAAACTCTAAGTGGTACTTTCCAATAACCAGAGATCAGCGTTGGACCGTGTTAGCACGTTTCGATCTTGGATATGGTAATGGTTATGGTACGACTAGTGGTAATGATCAAATATTACCATTCTGGGAGAATTTTCGTGTAGGTGGGTCTGATACCCTTCGTGGTTTTGAGACAAACATCGTTGGTCCTCGTGCGATATATCGATATCCCACGCCTATTGAGGGAACCCCTGATAGTCTTAGTGATGGTGGTTGTTGTTTGGGCCCAGACCATGATTATATAAGAGTATCTACTCGCTCCGTTGGTGGTAATGTTATGGCACTTGCAGGTCTTGAACTCATTGTACCAACCCCCTTTTTAGACGAAGGTTTCTCAAATAGCGTCCGTACAAGTCTTTTTGTTGATGCAGGTAATGTTTGGGATAGTGAATTTAACCTTGACGATTACAAAGATTTAGCAGAGGATGAGTTCAGTAAAATTGGCAACTATGGAAGTCCACAAAGTTTTCGAAGTTCAGCTGGTCTATCGGTACAGTGGTTATCACCAATGGGACCAATGATATTTAGTTTTGCTAAACCCTTAAAATCTGAAGTAGGCGATGACACGAGTTTCTTCAGTTTTAATATTGGTCAAACATTTTAATAAGCAGACAATAAAGAAAGTAATACGCTTACTTTCTTTGAATAGACATAATAACTAACAGAGTAATATTCAAAAATATTTACTAGGAGATTAAATTGAAAAAGTTTTTTAAATCAATTGTACTAACAACCGCAGCTTCAAGTGTTTTATTAGCAAGTGCGGCCATAGCAGCAGATAATAAAATTGCGGTAGTCAACTTTCAAGAAGTTATGGGTAAGATCCCTCAAACAGCTGTTGTTATGCAATCCCTCGAAGCTGAATTTAAAGATGATAAAGCGGTTTTGACTCAACTTGAAAAAGACATTAAGTACTACCAAGAAAAAATAAAACGTGATGGTGCTCTAATGGCTCCTAAAGAAAAAGAAGAGTTAGAAAAACAAATAGCGACTCTTTTTCAAGATTATCAAGTCAAGGGTAAAGCGCTTCAGCAAATAGCTGGTCAGCGCCAAGGCGAAGAGCAAAACAAAATTATTGCTCTTGTTCGCCAAGCCGTCGATAATATTGCTACTAAAGGTAAATATGACATCGTGCTTGAACAAAAGTCTGTACTATTTGTTCAGCCTGAATTTACCATTACTGATCAAGTCATCGAACAAGTTAGCAAAATAAAATAATTTGTTATTACCCTAGTGGTTAATTACTAGACGAAAATATTTAAAAAAATATTTTCGTCTTTTTTAGTTTTAATACCTAGTAGAATACAGTTATCCATGTCTTTTATTTTAATTTGAATGGTATCCATCGTTATGAATTATACTTTAGAACATATTGCTAAAAAAATTGGTGCAACTATCGTTTACAGCGGCAGTAATAATAATATTACTATCCAGAGTATCAATACTCTTATTGCAGCTCAGCCAGGACAAATTGCCTTTTTAGCAAACAGTAAATACCGACACCAACTGATGGATACTCAAGCATCCGCCGTAATATTAGATGAAAACTCTCTAGTAGATTGCAAGACCAACGCTTTAGTAATGTCTAATCCATATATGGGTTACGCAATTGTCGCACAATTACTAAATTCCACACCAGCAACAGCTAAAAATATTCACAGTCGAGCTGTAGTAGACCCAAGTGTAACGTTAGGAAAAAATGTTGCTATCGGAGCAAATGCAGTCGTTGAGTCAGGTGTTGTACTTGGCGATGGTGTAGCTATAGGTGCAGGGTGTTTTATTGGTAAAAATGCTAAAATAGGTGCCAATACATCACTTTGGTCAAATGTTAGTGTCTATCATAATGTAGAAATTGGCCAAAAGTGTTTGATACAAGCCAACACTGTGATTGGTAGTGATGGCTTTGGTTATGCAAGCCATCAAGGTCAATGGGTTAAAATTCCCCAGTTGGGTAGGGTTATCATTGGTGATCGAGTTGAGATAGGAGCAAGTACAACAATTGATAGAGGTGCTCTTGATGATACGATCATAAGTGATGGTGTTATTTTAGATAACCAAATACAAATTGCGCATAATGTTACCATTGGGGAAAATACGGCTATTGCAGCATGTAGTGTTATTGCTGGCAGTTCTACTATTGGTGCAAATTGTACTCTAGCTGGTTTAGTTGGTATAAATGGTCATATTAATGTGACTGACAACTGTACTTTTACTGGTATGGCAATGGTCACTAAGTCTATTACTAAGTCAGGCGTTTATTCTTCAGGCACCCCTGTAGTAGACAACAAAGAATGGAATAAAACTAATGCTCGAATTAAAAAGCTGGATACATTAAATAGACGTGTGAAAGCATTAGAAAAGCAGTTAAATTAATCGTTCGCTAACCGATAGAGTCGATGTGAACTAATACCTATCTTAAAAGGAATAGAAATTTGGATACCCCAAAAAATGTGATTGAAGTGCAAGGAATTAAGTTAATAATTCCTCACCGCTACCCGATGTTATTAGTCGATAGAGTGCTCGATTACCAACCAGGTAAATGGTTACATGCAATAAAAAATGTTTCTGTTAATGAGGCCGTTTTTAATGGCCATTTTCCTGAGCTACCGATTTTCCCTGGGGTGTTAATCCTTGAGTCCTTAGCACAAGCGACTGGGATTTTAGGATTTAAAAGTACCGAAAGTAGAGAAGAAAATGAAATGTATTTATTTGCTTCTATTGATAAAGCCCGCTTTAAAAGACCTGTAGTACCAGGTGATACTATGCACTTACATGTAGACTTTATTAAAGAGCGACGTGGTATGTGGAAATTTTATGGCGAGGCTAGAGTTGATGGTAAAGTCGTATGTTCAGCAGATTTAATGTGTGCTAGACGTACTTTACAGCCTTCAATTTAACGCTTAGTTATCCCTTACAACCAAACTCGAGTTAATTGAAATGATACACCCACAATCCATTATTGAGACTGGCGCTCAAATCGGTAAAAATGTCACTATAGGTCCTTGGACATATATAGGAAAAGACGTTGTTATTGGCGATAACTGTGAAATAAATTCTCACGTAGTAATCAAAGGTCCAACTCGTGTTGGTAAAGGTAACCGTTTTTTCCAATTTGCAAGTATTGGTGAAGAATGCCAAGATTTAAAATATGACGGTGAACCGACGGAATTGGTTATTGGTGATAATAATACTTTCCGTGAAGGTTGTACTATGCACAGAGGAACTATTCAAGATAATAGCTTAACTCAAATTGGTAGTGATAATTTATTCATGGCTTATAGCCATGTTGCTCATGATTGTATTGTGGGTAACCATTGTATTATGGCAAATAATGCCTCTATTGCCGGTCATGTGCAGCTTGGCGACTATGTCATTATTGGTGGTATGTCAGCTGTTCATCAGTTTTGTCATATTGGTAGTCATAGTTTTATTGCCGCTAATGCATTAGTTCTAAAAGATGTGCCGGCATTTGTTATGGCATCAGGACATCCGGCTAAACCTTTCGGGTTAAATTCTGAAGGATTAAGGCGTCGAGGTTTTGACAACGTTACGATTGCAAATATTAAGCGAGCTTATAAGCAAGTATATCGTAAGGGATTAAATGTAGGTGAAGCGATAGAATCAGTAAAATTGTTGGCTGAACAAAGTCCAGAAGTTAATACTTTTACAGATAGTGTAATAAACTCCTCACGAGGTATTATACGTTAATTTTTGTTGATCATTGATAAAACTAACATAATGTTAGTTTTATTATCCTTAATTTAATTAATCTGTAGTGAATTCGCCTAAATGACTCAGTTACCCGTTCAAATAGATAATAAACGTCCGATTATTGCCATTGTTGTTGGTGAACATTCTGGTGATACTTTAGGTCAAGGTCTTATTTCTTCTCTAAAAGATATCTATCCTGAGGCTAAGTTTATTGGCATTGGTGGCCCCAAGATGCTGGCATTAGGTTTTGAAAGTTTATTTGCCATGGATGAATTGTCTGTCATGGGGATATTTGAAGTTTTAGGAAGATTACGCCGTTTATTATATGTGAGAAAAACACTCACTGAATACTTTACTTTACACAGACCTGATATTTTCATTGGCATTGATGCGCCTGATTTTAATATTACCCTTGAAGTTAAACTTAAAAAACAAGGAATTAAAACAGTACATTATGTCAGTCCATCCGTATGGGCTTGGCGAGAAAATCGGGTTTTTAAAATTGAAAAAGCAACCAATCTTGTGTTGTCATTATTACCATTCGAAAAACAATTTTATGATAAACATCAAATACCTTGCGTTTTTGTTGGACATCCTCTTGCCGATAATATCCCTATGACATCTGATAAAAATCACGCTAGGGAGATGTTAAATTTACCTCATAGCAGTAAAATACTTTCTTTAATGCCTGGGAGTCGCGGTGGTGAGCTCTCTCGGTTAGTTGGACCATTTTTAGCAACTGCAGAGCTACTTTATATTGATGCGCAAAAAAGAGGACAATTAATAACCTTCGTTGTGCCTATGATCAGTGAAAAAAGAGCAGTTCAATTTAGAAAACTATACAAAGAAATTGCCCCCGATCTACCCTTAACTATTATTATCAACGATACCCAAAACGTTATGGCCGCCAGTGATTGTTTATTGATGGCTTCTGGAACAGTGGCTTTAGAGGCAGCACTAATTAAACGTCCATTAGTCGTTTGTTATAAATTTAACCCATTGACTTATTATCTACTCAAAGGCTTTGTGAAATTAAAATGGTTTTCATTACCTAATTTATTGGCTAATAAGGCTTTAGTACCAGAATTATTACAAGGTGATGTGACGGCCGACAAAATTTATCCTTTGGTTTACGAACGTCTGTATCAAGAGCAATCTGCACTCAATGACGAATTTATTAATATACATCAAACATTAAAGCAAAATGCTAGCGAAAAAGCCGCAATGGCTGTTGCTAAGTTATTATCATGAGTAATTTAGATAAAAATATCTCTAATAAAGAGATGAAAAATTCGTCTCCAAAGAAGTTAAAAAAAATATTACCTAGTTTTGAGTATCCCATCGCTTATTGTATCGCTGGGGTTGACGAAGTAGGTCGGGGTCCATTAGTTGGTGATGTCGTTACTGCTGCTGTTATTCTGGACCCCGATAATCCTATTGAAGGTTTAATGGACTCAAAGAAACTTACCGACAAAAAACGACAACTTCTTGCCGTGCTAATTAAACAGCACGCAGTGGCTTACTCAATAGGAAGGGCTAGCCCTGAAGAAATTGACACCTTAAATATTCTTCATGCCACAATGCTTGCAATGCAACGAGCGGTGCAGGGCTTAAATGTTACCCCCGATTTTGTTTTAGTTGATGGTAATCGTTGTCCTGTTTTTGGTTTACAGGGTGAAATTCCAAGTCAAGCAGTAGTTAAAGGTGATGACAGAGTCAGTGAGATTAGTGCGGCCTCTATATTAGCTAAAGTTGTGCGTGATGAGGAAATGATTGCACTCGATAAATTGCATCCAGAATATGGCTTTGCCAAACACAAAGGTTATCCGACGAAAGTGCATCTTGAAAATATCATTATTCATGGGGTGCTTGATTGTTATCGTCAAAGTTTTAAACCTGTAGCTAAAGTATTAGCAAGTTCAAAAGCTTTTCAAAATGGAGAGGACTATTAATGTCTGAGATAAGTAATGAAGCTAACATATCTAATAATGAGTCGATGATAGCCCTCTCTGAAGGACCAACATTTATTCATTTAAGAGTACACAGTGATTATTCAATGTGTGATGGCCTACAAAAAGTAAAACCAATCATAGCTAAAGCAGTTGAGCTAAATATGCCAGCTTTAGCATTAACTGATCAATCTAATTTTTGTGGTTTAGTGAAGTATTACCATGCAGCTCATGGCGCGGGCATGAAACCTATTATAGGTTGTGATTTTTGGGTTAAAAGTGAAGAACTTGAAGACGAACTGTTTCGCTTAGTTGTCATTGCCACCGATAATGTTGGCTATAAAAACCTGACTGAACTTATTTCTAAAGCATACATGCGTGGCCATATTCAAGGTAAAGCTGTTCTTGATAAAAATTGGTTAATCGAGTATAAGCAAGGCTTAATAATACTCTCCGGAGGACGTGAGGGTGATATTGGTAAAGCATTACTCAAAGGGAATCATGAGCTTGTAGAGCAAATGGTTGTTTTTTACCAAACACATTTTCTAAATTCTTTCTACCTTGAGTTGATAAGAACAGGACGAGATAATGAAGAGAATTATCTTCATTTAGCCATAGAATTAGCGAGTAAAAAGGACTTGCCAGTTGTTGCCACTAATGAAGTGGTTTTTCTTAATGCGGTAGACTTTGATGCTCATGAGATTCGAGTTGCTATACATGATGGTTATACTTTAGATGATAAAAGGCGACCTAAAGTATACTCTTCTGAACAATATCTTCGCTCAAGTGAAGAAATGACCGAGCTCTTTTCAGATATTCCAGAAGCCCTTGAAAATACAATTGAAATAGCTAAACGCTGTAATGTAACCGTTACTTTAGGCGAATATGTATTGCCTGATTTTCCCACACAAGGATTAGAGATTAATGAATTCTTTATTAAGGTTTCGAAAGAAGGTTTAGAAAAAAGACTTACCCAATTATTTGATACTACAGCTGATAACTTTGCCGCCATTAGAAGACCTTATGATGATCGTTTAGCTATTGAATTAACAGTTGTAAATAATATGGGCTTCCCGGGTTATTTTTTGATCGTAATGGAGTTTATTCAATGGAGTAAAGATAATAATATTCCAGTAGGACCAGGACGAGGGTCAGGAGCAGGGTCATTAATTGCTTATGCTTTAGATATTACAGATCTGGACCCTCTGGAGTTTGATTTGTTGTTTGAACGTTTTTTAAATCCTGAACGTGTTTCTATGCCAGATTTTGATATTGACTTTTGCATGGACAGGCGAGATGAAGTCATTGACCATGTAGCTGAATTGTATGGCCGTGATGCGGTATCACAGATTATAACGTTTGGTACTATGGCTGCCAAAGCGGTAATTCGTGATGTGGGTCGTGTACTAGGTCATCCCTACGGTTTTGTTGACAGGATTTCTAAATTAGTTCCACCAACCCCCGGTATGACTCTGGCTAAGGCTTTTGAAGAAGAGCCTAAGCTTCCAGAGATTTATGCACAAGACTGTGATGTTAAAGACCTTATAGATATGTGTCGCATTCTCGAGGGCACAACACGTAATGCGGGTAAACATGCAGGTGGAGTTGTTATTTCACCAACAACAATTACTGACTTTTCTCCACTATATTGTGATGAGGAAGGTAAAAATCCTGTTACTCAATTTGATAAAAATGATGTTGAGGATGCGGGACTTGTTAAATTTGATTTCTTAGGACTTAGAACGCTAACGATATTGCAATGGGCAATCGAAATGGCGGATGTAAAACTTCTAAAAGCAGGGAAAGAACCCATTGATATTAGTAGTATCAATTTAGAAGACACTACCAGTTATAAGATGTTATTAAAATCTCAAACAACAGCCGTATTTCAACTTGAATCCAGTGGTATGAAATCACTGATTGCGAAATTAAAACCAGATTGTTTTGAAGATATTATCGCTTTAGTTGCTTTATTTAGACCGGGCCCTTTGCAATCAGGTATGGTTGATAATTTTATCGAACGAAAACATGGTCGAGAAGAGGTCAGTTACCCTGATGCAACTTGGCAGCACATTGATTTAAAACCAATACTAGAACCAACTTACGGTATTATTTTGTATCAAGAACAAGTCATGCAAATTGCTCAAGTTCTCGCAGGTTATTCTCTCGGTGGAGCTGATATGTTGCGCCGTGCTATGGGTAAGAAAAAACCTGAAGAAATGGCAAAACAGCGTGCCGGTTTTGAAGAAGGTGCAATAAACCGAGGTGTAGATGCTGAATTGGCGATGAGAATTTTCGATTTGGTAGAAAAATTTGCAGGTTATGGTTTCAATAAATCACATTCAGCTGCTTATGCCTTAGTTTCTTTTCAAACCTTATGGATGAAAACGCATTTCCCCGCACAATTTATGGCGGCAGTAATGTCTGCTGATATGGATAATACTGAAAAGATTGTTACCCTCGTTGATGAATGCCAAAATATGGGTATTGATTTATTACCACCTGATGTCAATGCCGGTCAATATAAGTTCACTGTTAATGACGATGATCAGATAGTTTATGGTATTGGTGCTATTAAAGGTGTCGGGCAAGGTCCTATTGAAGCTATTATTGAAGCACGAAATACTAATGGCCTATTTGTAGATTTATTTGATTTTTGTGCTCGGTTAGACTTAAAAAAAACCAATAAAAGAATACTAGAAAAATTAATTAAATCGGGTGCAATGGACAGCTTAGGGCCCAAGAGTGATAAAGGTCCACATCGAGCCGCTTTGTTCGAAACTTTACCTGATGCAATTCGTGCGGCTGATCAACATGCTAAAGCACAAGCATTAGGGCAAGATGATTTATTTGGTTTGATTAATGAGGAGCCAGACGATACCCGTCAGGCATTTAAGCTTTGCCCTTATTGGCCTGAAGAAACTTGGCTTGATGGTGAAAAGGAAACGTTAGGCTTATACTTAACTGGCCATCCCATTAATCGTTATTTAACTGAAATTAAACATTATGGTTCTGGCCGCTTAGTCAGTTTACAACCCAAAGGCAAAGATAATGTTTCAGTCGCTATTGGCTTAGTTATTGCTGTCCGTGTATTGGTTAATAAAAGGGGTAGACGTTGGGCACTTGTGACGCTTGATGATAAAAGTGCCAGAATGGATATACGTTTATTCCCTGATGATTATGATACTTTTGCTGATTTATTAACAACAGATGCTATTTTAGTCTGTAAAGGACAGGTCAGCTTTGATGATTACTCTGGAGGCATTACAATGACTGCCCGAGATATTATGACCATTGCCGACGCAAGGGAAACTTATGTTAAATCACTTGATATCAGTATAGATAAATCTATGATCTCAAGTACTTTTATTGAAGACTTTACTAAGGTATTATCACCTTATAAGGATGGAACTTGTCCTATTAGAGTTTTTTACCGGCGTGAAGAAGCAGAAGGCATCTTGGAACTAGGTGTGCAGTGGCGAATAACCCCGACGGATTTGTTATTATATCGTTTAAAAACTTTACTCGGTGATGATAGCATTCGATTAGCGTTTTAAAAATTTCGAAAACTACTGGTTTAAATATGAGATCTTTAAACGGGTAGGAGAAGCAACTTTAAATAAGTTGTTTAATATATATATAAGAATTAGGTAAATATTAAATGTCATTAAATTTTTTAGATTTTGAGCAACCTATTGCAGAACTTGATGCAAAAATTGAAGAACTAACCCTAGTAAACAACGGACAAGATCTTGACTTAGATCTTGAAGAGCAAATAGGGCAATTACGAGAGAAAAACAAACAACAAACACAAAAGATTTTTGAAAATCTCGACCCATGGCAGACTGCTCGTGTTGCTCGACATCCTCAACGTCCTTTTACTTTAGATTATATCCCACGTATTTTTACTGAGTTTGATGAGTTGGCTGGTGATCGCGCTTACGCTGATGACAAAGCAATTGTTGGTGGTACGGCACGGTTAGATGGTAAGCCAGTAATGATTATTGGTCATCAAAAGGGGCGTTCCACGACTGAAAAAGTCAAAAGAAATTTTGCCATGCCTCGCCCAGAAGGTTACCGTAAGGCCCTTCGTTTAATGGAAATGGCCGAACGTTTTAATATGCCTATCATTACTTTTATTGACACTCCAGGTGCATATCCGGGGGTTGGTGCCGAAGAGCGTGGTCAAAGTGAAGCGATTGCCCGTAACTTAAAAGTAATGGCTCGCTTAACGGTTCCCATTGTCTGCACAGTTATTGGCGAAGGTGGTTCTGGTGGTGCTTTAGCTATTGGCGTTGGTGACAGAGTTAACATGTTGAAATATTCAACGTATGCAGTAATATCTCCTGAGGGTTGTGCTTCAATTTTATGGAAAACAGCTGAAAAAGCGCCGACGGCAGCAGCAGCGATGGGTATTACCGCACAGCGTATTAAAGAACTTGATTTGATTGATAATATTGTAGAAGAACCCCTTGGTGGTGCTCATCGGGATATGGATTTGATGGCGGCTCATTTAAAGCAACGATTAAAAATAGACTTAAACGATTTAGAAAGTTTGTCTAAAGACGAACTGGTTGAAAAACGTTATGACCGTTTAATGTCCTTTGGTTACTGTTAAAAAATATAAATTATCAGCTCTCAATTATTAATATGATGTTTATTAGATAATACTAATAATTGAGATCTTCAAATATTTCTAATGATGTTAGCTATGTCAATTATTCAAACGAGTTTAATTAGCTTTTTTAAATCCTATCCCAATCGACCTATTGTTGTTGCCTATAGTGGTGGCATCGACTCTCAAGTATTGTTGCATTGTCTAGCTCAATTAAAAAATAATAATATTATTATTAATGACGTATCTGTTTGCCATGTTAATCATGGAATAAGTGCGAGTTCTTTGTTATGGCAGCATGCGGCTGAACGTTTTTGCCGATTAATTGATTCACCTTTAAAAGTATTTCAGGTCAATGTTAAAGAAGTCACAGGACAAAGTCTTGAAGCCCTAGCCAGAGATGCTCGATATCAAGTACTTAGAGAGTATGCAGCCCTTGACGCCCTCATTGTTACAGGGCATCACTTAGATGATCAAAGTGAAACCTTTTTGTTAGCATTAAAACGCGGAGCTGGCTTAAAAGGACTGAGTGGCATGTCTGAGGTGACCAAGTTATTACCTAAAAAAGAGATCCACGGTAAATTAACAAACCAATTACTTGTTAGGCCATTATTAAAGGTAACAAGAATAGATATTGAAGAATATGCTAAAGAGAATAAATTAACTTGGATAGAAGATGATTCAAATAAAGATCTTCGCTTTGATAGAAACTTCCTCCGTCACAAAGTCATGCCGTTGTTAATTGAGCGATGGCCAAGTATTCTAAAGACAATAAAGCGCAGCAGTGAAAATTGCCAACAAGGTCAATTATTATTAACCGAACTGGCACAACAAGATCTACTCACTTGTCAATTATCACTATCAAGTTTGTCGGTTGAGGCCTTAGAAAAACTGTCATCAGCACGTTTTAATAATTTGCTTCGCTATTTTCTTGAATTAAATGGCTGTTTGATGCCAAGTACTAAACATTTGCTACAAGTTCATCAACAAATGTTAGCAAAAACCGATAAGGTGCCAGAAATAAAGATAGCGGATTATTCGTTGAGACGCTATAAAGGTGCTTTATTTGTTACCCCAAATTATCAAGTAATTTCCTCTTGGAATCATCAACTATCGACAAGTGTATTACATAGCGACAACCAATTAATTGAACTTCCTGATGGTTTAGGTTGTTTGACATTAGCAATAAACCATCATGACAAAAATCATACAATTAATGGCGAATTTATCCAAGAGTATCAACTAAGGCCACCAAAGAGTAACCAAAAAATATCTATTGGATTTAGCCATGAAAATCCAAAATGTTTACCTGACTTCCGCCAACGATCACGTGAATTAAAAAAGATCTTACAAGAATTAAATATTGCCCCTTGGCAAAGAAAAAGAATACCCTTTATTTTTTATGATAATACTCTTGTTGCTGCAGTTGGGTATTTTGTTTGTAAAGAATATTTGGCAACAGAAGGGGATTTGTCTATTCTTATTTCTTTGAATAAATCCACATGTAAATATTAATTACTAGACTTCATAGGCTATAAGGTGGTAAAAATCCCTCTATTCTATAATAATAAAAATAAGATTTATAATGACTTCAAAGAATCCTTCGTTATTAAAAAAACTCCAATCTATAAATATCGTTAATCAGATTATTATTGCCATCTTGATTGGTGGTTTAGTGGCACTACTCGTTCCCGAATTAGCGAAATCCTTATCAATGTTAGGGCATTTATTTGTTAATGCTTTGAAAGCTGTCGCGCCGGTTTTAGTTTTAGTATTAGTTGCGTCATCAATTGCCAACCAAAAAGCGGATAGCGATGCTAATTTAAAGCCCATTGTTGGCTTGTATCTTTTAGGAACCTTAAGTGCAGCCTTAGTAGCTGTTACATTAAGTTTTCTCTTTCCGGTCACCTTAACTTTAGACATAGTCGGTGCTCAAGCTAACCCTCCGCAAGGTCTTGGTGAAGTGTTATCTACACTTGCCTACAAAATCGTTGATAATCCGATTAACGCTCTTACTAGCGGTAATTTTATTGGTATATTAGCTTGGGGATTAGGTTTGGGTTTTGCTTTAAAAAGGTCTAGTGAGTCAAGTAAGGCTATGGTTCATGACTTAGCCGATGCTGTTTCAAGTATTGTTAAAGTTGTCATCCGTTTTGCTCCCTTAGGTATAATGGGATTAGTCGCAAATACTATCGCTACAACCGGTTTCGATACGTTAGGTCAATTTAGCCATTTAGTTCTTTTATTACTTGGTGCCATGTTGATTATTGCCTTGGTTATCAATCCACTAATTATTTATGTGATTATGCGAAAAAATCCTTATCCTTTGGTATTAACATGCTTAAAAGAATCAGGAATTACCGCATTTTTCACTCGTAGTTCTGCGGCCAACATACCGGTAAATATGCAATTATGTGAAAAGTTAAATTTACATGAAGATACCTATGCTGTGTCAATCCCGTTAGGGGCGACCATTAATATGGCAGGAGCGGCAATTACCATTACGGTATTAACGTTAGCCACCGCAAATACCTTAGGTATTGAAGTAGATATTGCGACAGCGATTTTACTCAGTATTATTGCATCAATCTCGGCATGTGGAGCATCAGGTGTTGCTGGTGGCTCATTATTACTTATACCGTTAGCTTGTAGTCTTTTTGGTATCAATAATGATATCGCTATGCAAGTTGTTGCGATTGGTTTTATCATTGGTGTTATTCAAGACTCAGCGGAGACAGCCTTAAACAGCTCTACTGATGTCGTTTTTACTGCGGCGGCCTCTCACCATATGACTAAAAACTTGTAATCTCCGACAAGTACAGCGCACCAATGGGTGTGCTGTGCTTGAATTATTTGATTACAACTTTGCCCAATTAAAAATTACAATATTATTATGTTATAGATTATCATCCTGAATCTAATTCTAAGCTTAAAGGACTAAAAATGCTTTACCGTTTCATTGTCACTCTGACCTCTGTAGTTTTTTTATTTGTCTTAAATGCAAATGCATTTTCAAAGCCATCACTTTTCTCAATTTATAATATTGAGACACCATTTGTCATTACTCAGCCAATTATAGCGGCAAATTTAATTGAAAATTCGTCAGATGAATTATTAGCAATTGGTATTGATGATAAAGGTAATACTTGGTTAGCAATTTATATTTTTAATCAAGCCTCTAAAAATTATCAATTAGATACAAAACACATTATTCCTAATGCGTATTTTGCCTACGATATTACTGATTTTGTTAAAGACGATAAAAATAAACTCCGTTCTTTATACTTTCTGTCAAAAGATGAAGTTGTTATGTTTCAGCCATCGTTGTCCACGAATAGTTCAGCGTTTAATAATCATTTTGTATTAAAGCAAAAAGTCAGTTCGATGTACTTAGTTAACTCCGCTGATTTTATTAAAGCAAAAGACTTTATTAAAGACTTAAATCAAGATGGACTTGATGATATTTATTTACCTCATTTTGAACAAATGAATTTATGGCTTTCTCAACCTAATGGTCAATTGTACTCTCAATTTCTGCCCTTAGACTCATTTGTTGAGCACGATAGTTCCAAAATCACGTTTAATCAGAGAGACCTGTTTTTTTCTGATTTTAACTTTGATGATAAAATAGATATTGCTTGGGTTAAACAAGGTAGTATTGAATACTTCGCTCAAAATTTAAATGGTACTTTTTCAGAAACCAGTAAGAATGTGTCTCTAAACCCAAATATATATGGATTAAATTGGTGGGATATTCGAGAAGCTGATGGTGAAAACCTGGACCAAAGTCAATTAGCTCATCGCATAGTAGAACAGCTAAAAGATGTCAACGGTGACGGTATTATCGATATGGTTGTTAGATATACCCAAAGCGCGGGTGTATTAGAACGAAGTAATGATTATGAATTTTATTTTGGGCAAAATAATGAAAAAAATAATATGAGTCACATCAGTTTTTCTGCGCTTCCTAATACCATCATCCAAGCAGAGGGGACATTGACGGGGTTAAATATTGTTGATATTAATAATGACAATAAATTTGAAGTAATGCTCTCTTCATTTGAACTTAGTTTGGGTAATATTATTGGTGCGCTAATATCTGGGGGTATTGATCAAGATGTATTGCTATTTTCATTAAATTCACATGATAAATTTAAAGATAAACCGATTACCAGCAAAGAAGTTGAATTAAGCTTTAGTTTAAGTAATGGGCGAAGTGGCCAACCTATTGTACAACTTGCAGATATTAATGGTGATGGTTTACAAGATTTAATGCTTTCACATGATACAAACACTTTAAAAGTCTATTTTGGTAAAGTAGGTAAGCGGAAATTCGCTAAAAAGTCATTAAAACAAGATTTGTTACTAGCAAAAAATGGTCAAAATTTTCAAAGTCATGATATTAATCTTGATGGCAAACAAGATTTCATTATGTCTTACTCTCGATTAGATAAAGAAGAAATGCTCAATACCTTTACTGTTTTGATTACTAATTAACCTTTATAATTAATTAAATGAATAATTATCATAATCATAATGGACGCTCAGCCACTATAATAACAGTTGCAAAGTCTTACTCATCTCACGAGCCCTTTCTTTTTTTGGTCAACATTATCTGATCTATTTCATTATCGTAAATTATGAATATTGAGTTTATTACAATAGAGCAGGACACTATTGCTTTAATAACTACATATAATATTTATAATATTCAAGGGTATAGGAATAACCGTGGATATATTTATATAAAGCCTATTCTCTGTTGTAGTTATTAGCTTTAAAAACGTTTCAAATAGTTAACACTCATATATATTTAATTAATAAATATTGTTAATTAAATATTATAAATTATTTCAATTATATAAAATTTAAAAGTTATATAATTTCACATAATTGCCAATTTTTTCTCAAAGACAATATCTATTCATTAACACTTTTGATGTGATGCTATTATTTTTCAATCACAAGTTTTCAATATTTAAAGAATTAGTTTATTTAATTATAATTAACTTCAAACAGTTATTTTATTTCTTATCAATTATTAATTATTAATTATTTGGCGTTTATATTGCAAAAGACTAAATGAACATTAGTTAAGGTATTTAAGTATTAACTTCTAGTTAAAGTCTGTGCTATTAAACTTCACTAAGAGTATTTAAGTATTAACCTTTTTCATTATCTACAAATACATTAAGGAAAATATTATGAAAAATTTAGCTTTAGGAGCATTAACATTAGCTATAGGACTATACGGCTCTACAGCATTGGCTGACACAGATAGTAGTGCATCAGCCCATGTTTATGTTGATGTAACAGCAAACATTGCTATAGCACCACCTGGTATAGATGTAGATTTGGGTGATCAAATGGATGATTTTACAGGAGCTGCAACTTTTAGGGTTGATGCAAACAGTCAGGATATATATCTAACCTGTGGAGCATCTAGCTTATACAAAGGTAACGATCCAACCAATAGTGATGTTGCTCCATTACCGGTTAACTTATCTTCAGGCTGTGAAGTTAATCCAGCAAATGCAAATAGAATGGGAGGCTTACCTAATACCCTTGGTTTTGTGGGTGATGCCCCAGATCTAATAAACGGGTATTCTTTGAACCAAACTGAACAGGGACATTATGAGAGTTCTCAAAATGGTCATTTTAGTCAAGATGTAACGCTTGTCGTTGATTGGATTATTCCATTAGAGCAACCACAGGGTGAATATAGTGGTGTTGTAGCTCTTTGGGGAGCAATTCTTTAGCATTACACTATAGTGATAATCTAGTGCCTTCTCATTTTTTAATCATGCTAAGGCACTAAAATATATGCAATATTAGTCATTAACGTATTTTTTCAATAATCTATAAAGAGTAACACGAGAGACTTTTAAATTTTTAGCAACTTGACTGACGTTGTTGTTAAATACCTTCATTCTATTTGTGATTGCATCACGTTCAGCTTTTTCTCTAACATCGTTTAGACTGGATGCAAAAAGAGTAGGGGGTAACTGAGGTATATCAGGTAAACATAAATCGTTTGGATTAATATATTCACCTTCGCACATAATCAAAGCTCCTTTTACACGATTTGATAATTCTCTGACATTCCCTGGCCATGAATAAAGGTTTAAAGCTATTAGTGCCGATTTTGAAAAACCTAGGACTTGCTTGTTGAGTTCCTGCCGAAAGCGTTTAAAGTAATAGTCAGCTACCAATAAAATATCATCGGTTCTTTCACGTAGAGCAGGAGAATGTATCTTGATCACATGTAGCCGATAATATAAATCTTCTCTAAATTTTCCAGACTTTACCGCACTTTGTAAATTAATATTACTTGCAGCTATGACTCTAACATCTACCTGTATCGTTTTTGTTCCTCCCAACCTATCTATTGTACCTTCTTGTAAGAACCGAAATAGGTTTACTTGTAAATCCAAAGAAAGATCACCAATTTCATCAAGAAAAAGTGTCCCTTTATCAGCAGATTCTATTCGCCCAATTTTTCTAGCATTAGCACCCGTAAAAGCCCCTTTTTCATGACCAAAAAGTTCAGACTGTATTAAATTAGGGGCTAATGCACCACAGTTTACTATAATAAATTCGTTATTTTTTCGGGATGAGCGAAGATGGATAGCTTTCGCAATAAGTTCTTTACCGGTACCACTTTCTCCACTGATTAGTACTGGTATATTAACAGGAGCCGCTTTATAAATTTCTTTAAAAAGTTTTTGCATTATAATACTCTGGCCAATCATTTCATTTATTTTTATCCTCTCATTAGCCTTTGAGTTATAAAGGTCATTCTTTAATTGTCCCATACCTAAAGCATGACCTAAACTAAACTTAAGACGTTTAATATCACAAGGATAAGTATGATAATCAAAAAAATTAAGCGCTAAAAAATTTCTATGCTCAATATTATTGAGATAGCACTGTTGTGTTAGGCCAATCCATTCATAACGATATTGTGAATTAATAGATTCAAAGAAATGAGTATCATTTAAGTTAATTTCATCAAACCAATAAATGCAGACTACTTCATTCCCCTGATCGCCTCTTAGCTCTAATAATGAGGTATCAATAATATTTTTAAGTTGCCAACCAGCATTTATAAGTGAGCGCTTTACTTTATTCAACTCTTCATTCATTTCTTCACATTTATAGTAAAATAAACAATACTTATCCATAGTTTTACCTCCCTTCTACATACCAATTTACTTTGATTGAAGGTTAGCAGAGCTAAAATAAATTGCCTAACTGGAAAATGGTCTACTTTTTTTGTTAACTTGCTGAAATAGTATTTGAAAATTATTAAAGTATCAGATGGTATTTATTTATTACTATGTTGACTTCAGGTATTTAACTAGGCATTGCGTTCGATTTTAGATGTAAGTTATTTGTTAATTTACATGGCATTACATGTCATATTGTTAAATTAATCACCTCATTTAATTAATGTAATACCTATTTGATAATTATTTTATACCCATCTGATGTAAATCAATAAGATCCCAAGTAATAAATCTAATAAAGACAATTAACACTATCCTTTCTCTGTATATATTTATTGTTAATGACACCATTGTTCTAATATTTTTTAGTACCTATTTTGTGAACATATTTAGACGTTTTGAAGGGAATTATGAACTTTAGTTTTAGAATATTGGTTATTTATTTAGTTGTTATTTTTTATTTTATTATGTTGGGACGATCAGAGGCTTCTGAATTATTGATAGAAGCTAATGTAGAACCATCGGTTTCGATTGTTCCTTGGCAAAAAATTGCACATATTGGAAATGTTGGCCCAAGTGGAATTTCTACTAATTTACCTTTTTACGTAACATCAAATACTTCCGGCGTACATATCAACTTAATTGTTACACATCTTTATAAAGATGGGGATACCAGTTTAAATATCAAATTACCTGTTAATGAGTCCAGTGGAGTTCAAGTATCTCCATTATCCGCCCGTCCAATGTCAGGTAGCAGTCTATATACCCAGTATGAGGGCACTACAGATTTGAATAAAAGTGGAGGGGTCTTTCAAGGGTTTAAATCAGCAACAATTTCTTTAGAAAATACAACTAGTGGTGTACTCCAAGAAACGATAGATTTTTCAGTCGCCTGGCTGAGCAATGGTGTCGCTCAGCCAAGTGGAACTTATCAGGGGTATGTCATAGTTACTGTCAGTGTTGAATAAGTATTAATGTAAAAGCAACCTAGAGTAGACAAGGATAAAAATATGAAAATTTCTAATAACTACACATTTTTATGCAGCATAATATTTTTTATATTAGTACCTCTCAAAACAAATGCATCACTTTCAATTAGTCCTGCATTTTTACATATAGATTTATCTAAAACTAACCCGTCTGGCACTTTTACAGTGACCAATTTATCAAATATAGATCAGACTTACCGAGCCAGATCTATGCACTTTGAAATATCGACTTCAGGCTCAATTGTACCTATAGAACCTGATGAATTTTCATTAGCAAAGGCGATTAAATTTAACCCCAAAGAATTTACGCTTCCAGCAAAGTCTAAACGTAAAATTCGATTTACTATCATCAATCGAAATTTAAGAGACGCAAAAGAATATTGGGGTGCTATAGAATTTACCCCCCTAAAAACATTTTCGATGAAAGCTCAAGATAGAGAAGGGCATTCGATGAATGTCACTGTTATTTCGAGAATATTAGTGCCTATATATGGTATGGGTAAAGAAGTTGAGTTCAAAGGAACGGTAGCCTCATTGATGGGTGTTAAGATAAATGATGCGGTAAGTTTAACGGGTCAAGTGTCTAATGAAGGTGATGGCGTTTTACGTTTAAGTGGGGGTTGGTCGATATACCAAAAAGGAATGAAAGAATTACTCTATTCGGTACCAGTTAAAAAGTTTGTTGTTTTACCCCAGTCCAAACGAAACATTAAGGCCTTGCTTGATAATAAGTTAAACCATGGGGAATATGACATTATTCTTGATTTAACTGAGCAACGAAGTGATGAACGAGTTATGAACCGAGGTGTATTCTCCATTGAGTAACTATTGTTACTATGTATTTAGCTCACTCATTTATTTATTCGATACCGCTTATATTGGTTTCATTCTATATTACCATTGCTAATGCACAGAGCAGCATGGAAGAACCAGGTAAAGTAAGTCAATCCCGTATATCTTTTGAAAATATAGAAACAGAAGTATTACAATTATTACCTCTGTCGACTCATCCTATTTCTACCATTGTTGGCGGTTTTCGCCTTACTGGAGAAAATCGTTTTTATAGAGTTTCAATTACAGACCTTGATATTTTAATCACTGACGATGAACAGCGTCTACTCCCTTTATTAAGATTGTTAAAACGGCTAAATGCTGATGTTACAGTTGAAAATGGTTTGGTTATTTATGCTTTTCAAACAGGTAAAAGTGCCATTATTGACTTCCAAAAATCTAGCCTAATAGTATTAGGAAAAACTTACCCTATAAAGTTAATTAAGGGCTTATCAGATATTACGGGCAAACATGAAATATATGTTTCTGAAAAAATATTTTCTGAACAGCTTGGGTTAAATTATCGTTGGGATGAAATAGAATATTCTGTTCTAATTACTACTAATGAAAATCTCAATATTTTTCAAAAAATTTTAGCTAACAGAAGTCAACCCATCGAATTCGACATTAGTGAACTAACAGAAAATTTACCCGAGACCGAAAGTGTTAAAAATACGATTAACTCTCAACAATTACTCACGTTTAGTCAGTTATCTTTTGATATAAAAAGTAAAATAAATGACAATCAACATTACGAATTTATCACACCAAAACTCACCTTATATGGTCATCTTTTAGGGGGCGGTTACAAGATGAGTTTATCTGAGACAATTAATACTCAACAAAATAAAATCCCTGAATTTCCTTTATGGCTTGAAGAATTTGTTTGGAATTCAGATATAGAATCGTTTGTTATAGAAGCTGGCGATACCGGTATTGGTTTAACCCCTGTATCCATTCCTTTTGCCAGTTTTACTGGTATTAGTTTTCGTGGGCTAACAGAGGATAACTTTAGCTCTTTGGGTAAAAAAACTTTTCTTGATGGTAATAGTTTTCGCTTTGCTAATGAACAGAGAATTGAAGGATTAGCGCCCCTAGGTGCAACGGTAGAAATTTTTGTTAATGGCCGGCTTAGTCATTCTGAGGTTGTTAAAGCTAAGGACGGTTCGGCAATTGGTAATGGCGAATACCATTTACTAATATCTGGTGGTTTAAATCAAACGCTTAATGAAGTAAAAACAGTTATTACTGAAGTCGATGGTACAAGTAATGAAAAAGTTGAATATATTTCTAGTAACATTAGTTTGTTGAAACAAGGTCAATGGGCATACTCAGGGGGAGCCGGTACTCGTCGAAAAAAACAAGATGGTAAACTCATTACTCAGGGATTTTTGGCAGGTGCAGGCTTTTATTATGGTTTAACAAACGATATGACAATAGGCTTTTCTTTATCTAGTCAAAATAACTTTTATACTGATAGTCATTCTTTTGAAAAATTTTTAGATTCTAGGCTCTACTTTGGTGAGCATTTATCATTGAAGCTTAGTGAAAAACTATTTTTCACACAAAGCCTAGGTTTAAATAAAATAATTGATGATAAAGTTCAGATAAAAAAAGAACATCCAATGGCACTTGAAAATACATTGGAATATAAAGCCTCTTCAACTTTATTTGCCATCTATCATTTTGATTATGATCAAGATTATTCAGCGGGCGATATAAATTTAGGTAATCGTAAAGGGTGGGGAAGCTTTATTCAAAGTGAAGTGGAAGATAATCTTATTTTAAATAGTGCATATGCCAGTATTAAATCTAATAACACTGCTGATAATACTCAATATTTAGCAGCCGAGTTGAAAAATCAAAATTGGATTCATAACACGAGTTTAAGTTTAAGGGCTGATTGGATTAAGCAACATGAAACCAATATAGATAGAGAACGAAAACTGTATAGTTTTCGTTTGAATTCTAACCTTAATAAGAATATTGGCATCGATTTTAGTCATAGCTGGGGTGAACCAATAGGTTTTGCTGATAATGAAGATCTTCGTTCTGGAGTTCCAGTACCAATGATCACAAGTAGCTTACCATTTGGTACACGGGTCAGTGGTAAATATAAATTTTCTGATACTTGGTCGAGCCACGCTAATTATATGAATTCTGGACTAGGGCATAAGACAGCCGAATTTTCTGTTGAGCGTAATATGAATTTTTCTGGCGAAATTAAATTTAAACTATTAAGTCGACACGATCTTATCAATTATAACCATAGAACCATCATCACACTTGAGTATCCTTTTCATAGAGGTGGCGGTGATTTATTAGGTTTAAATGTCGCAAAGGGAAATTCCACAGAGGGTTATAATATAAACTTATATTTAAGGATTTCAGGTCTTTTTACTTGGGATAGATTCAAACCCCATTATATTGAAAGAAAAAGTCAAATAAAACCTGAAAGTGGAGGAATTAAGGGACGGGTGTATCTAGATTCTAATACCAATGGTAAATATGATGAGGGTGAAGTTGGAGTTAATAATATAGACATATTATTTAATGGGAGAAAAAATTATCGTTCAGGCCGTGAGGGCTGGTTTTATATTCCTCGTAATGAAAGGCAGGATGAAATAGTGGTGTCACTTAATTCATCTTCATTGCCCGCCATATACACTCCAACTCAAGGTGTACAAAGGGCAAAATGGGATAAGCTCACCCTTACTCGTGTGAACCTGGGTATAGCAATATTATCTTCATTAAGTGGAAAAATAGTTTTTGATGATGAGACTTCTAGAGCACTTTCAGGCGTCACTGTTAAGCTGGTAGACCTAGACAATAAAAAAGAGGAACGTAAGTCGGTAACGGATAGCTACGGAGAATATTATTTTGGTGAAATAAAAACTGGTCATTATGAAATACAAATTATAAATGACTCCTTACCAGCTAATGCATCGCCAGTAAATGAACATCATAATGTTACTATTAATGGAGAGAACGCAACTGAAGAGATAGTCATCGAGACTATCAACATAAATAAACGATAGCCGTCGTAATGACAATCTGTTTAATTTCATTAGACTGTTGATTGGAAGTCACATTATGATTACATTAAATTTCAGTTACACTTTTTATTTTATGACCCTGTTGAATTTTTCTTGGGAATTATTTAATGTAATATCACTGAGTCATGAGAATAAGTTTAATAACTATATTGGTGTTTAAATATACAATAGTAATTTTTTATAGTTCACCATTAAAAACATGTGAGATTATTTAATAGTTTTAGTTGTAACTACGATGATAATTAATAACAATGATGTAATAGTAAAGCGGTCATATTAGTCTGTTGATTTCAATGGACCTATTAAAAGGGTAAGTATTATGCTGAAGGTAAAATATATATTTAAGATGTTTATTGTCGGAGTATCAGCTGCGATTATTGCAGGTTGTGCATCTCAGTATAAAACCAAGGTTGATTTTGATAAGAATTTGAAAGTAGATACGAGTCAATATAAAACATTTGCTTGGTTAAATGAGGGTAAAATTCTTGCAGCTAGTGAAGATATAAATCCTGTAATGAAGCTTAGAATTGACGACGCTGTTGAGGATGCCTTCATTACCAAGGGTTATAAATTAATCTCTTCATCAGAGAATGCTGACTTTGCCATTTCTTATACGGTAGGAAATAGAGATAAAATAAAAATCAATTCCTACCCAGCAAGTTTTAACACCGATTTTATTTGGGGTCGAGGTTATTATGGTGCAAGAGGTCCCTTTGGTAGTTTGCTAAGGGGAACTGAAACTCGTGTTATAAATTATACAGAGGGTAAATTAGCGGTAGATGTTTATGATGTTAAGTCTCATCAACCGGTTTGGCATGGTTGGGCTATTAAGCGAATTGCCTCTGATGATAAAGATGAGCCAGAACAATTCATTAAAAATTTAGTTGAACAGGTGATTGTTAATTTTAATTAATTATTACTTTTCTATATAAGCGCGACTTAGGTCGCGTTTTTTATTACCGTGTTAATAGTATATCAGTAGTTTTTAAAAAATATATATAATTGAGTTAACCACTATTTCTTAGATAACTCACCCATTACTTTTGATTGTTTATCACCGTTCTTAAAAATTATTACATCGTGAATATCGTTGTTTTAAAATTATTGATATAAAATCTATAATAAATGATAAATAGAAAACCCCACTGCAGTTCACCATTTATAAAAATCTCTATCTACAATTCTAGTGATATCAGTTTTCTATTAATCTATTATTTTCAACTATGATAATACAATACCCTATGTCATTTCCCTAAGTACCTAATCAGTTAGGTTTACATTTATCTATACTTATTAGAACAGGTAATTTTAATTAAGTAATATTTAAGCAGAGTTTTTTTTTAATCTATAATCTACACTTAATATTATTCTTTTGATTTCAAGCTTAGTAGCCAGTTTAGATAGCAACAGTCACCACTTGATTTTTATAAGTTAAATAGTTGTTTGCCCATGTCGACTTTAAGTGTAATTCTTTGGAATTACGTTCTCATTTTTAAATAAACTAGTTGCTTATAAGCATTTCATCAATACCAGACTAAAATTAAGTTACTTATACCTGCAAGGACATTGAAGTCTTTGTCTAGAGATGAATGGATTAATACCCACTATATGATCAATGTAAACCTATCTAAAAATCTATCTAAATATTTATCATTAGTCTTCTTAGTTATCCCATTTTACCTGTTCGCAGACGATATGGGTGTAAATGACGATTATCATATCGAACTTGAAAGTATTCATGTTAATGAAATTACCAATAGTGCTTGGGAAAATCAAATTGTAGAAAAAAACTTTTACGATAATCCTTATCAAATTTCCCTTTTTTCCCCTCAAAATGGTGAAGACAGTGACCGTCTATGGTCACAAACTCAGTCTGTATTTGCCTACGGTATAGGTGTTACAGCAGTACTTTATTTCCTACCTGAAAGTTTCTCTAATTGGGATACAGAAGGGGAAGACTTTATAAAGTGGGGAAGAAATGTCAAAATGGGGCCTTTATGGGATCGTGATAAAGTACTTGTTAATTGGCTTGGCCATCCTTATTTTGGTGGTATATATTATCAAGTTGCCCGCAAGTCAGGCTACCGTCAGTGGGATTCTTTTGTTTATGGGTTATTAATGTCGACTCTATATTGGGAATATGGTGTCGAAGCTGTAGCCGAACCTCCTTCGATACAAGATCTGGTTATTACACCACTACTCGGCTGGGCTTGGGGCGAATGGGCATTTAACCAAGAGCAAATTATTCGTCGAGATGGTGGGCAAATATGGGGTTCAGATATTATAGGTAGTACCGTTTTAGCGCTATTAGATCCTATTGACAGTCTTGGTACTGGTATTAATAATCTTTTTGGTTATGAAGTCATCCGGGCTGGGACTGGTAACATCTCAATGAATGATGTTAATATAAATGGAGGTGTTGATTCTGAGTATTATGCTCAAATTAATCTTGCTTATACGTTTGGTAATGGTCAACATTACTCATCAACTCAAGCCCCACATTATTATCAACAGACTAATGACCCACTTGATTATAGTGTGGTGGGTTTATCTTATGGTATTGGCTATGTTGATTTAGACTCTTATTGGCAAAAAGATAAGGGCCAAACAACCGAGTATTCTTTAGGTATGTACTTTTCACGAAGTTTCTCTACCCGTGTCAGTTATTCAAAAGGAAAACTAAAAGATCTTAATACAAATAAGAAAATTAATTATGAGAATTACAGTATCAACGCTCAATATTATTTTGATACTGAGAAAAACATAAGACCTTTCATTTCAGCAGGTTTCGGTGAAATGCTTCGTGAAAGAGACAATGAAAAAAAAGTATTTCAAGTCAATCTTGGTGCAGGATTCCACTGTAAAATAACTAATAATATCGCCATTAAAACTGATGTTCGCCACTATTATAGTGTCTGTACTAAAACATCCGAAAATGCTTTTGCTTTAAACGTAGTTTACCGTTTGGGTAAAGGTGAGTGGTACTAAGCAGATAAGTGAAAACTGATTAAGGATTGAAGAATATATGCGTGGTAATAACTTCCCCGAGCAGCATGTGGATAAATTTAATTGGAAAGTTTTAAAAGCTTTATGGCCCTATTTATTGGAATTTAAGGTGCGTATCGCTTTTGCCCTTGGGTGTTTGATATTAACTAAAGTGGCGAGTGTTTATCTACCTTTTATATTAAAAGATATTGTTGATGTTCTTGATACTCAAAAAGAGAATCGCGTTTATCTAGTGCCTTTTGCTTTAGTTGCCGCCTACGGCTTAACAAGGCTGACGATAGTTATATTTGCTGAAATTAGAGATACTCTTTTTGGACGCGTTACGGAAAGAGCTATCAGAAGAATTGGTCTAAAAGTTTTTCGCCACTTACATAAACTTGACTTGGATTTTCATCTAAACCGTCAAACAGGTGGCTTATCAAGAGATATTGACCGAGGAAACTCAGGTGTTAATTTTCTCATGCGCTTTATGGTTTTTAATATAGTGCCAACCCTGCTTGAAATAGTTATGGTGATTACCATCTTGTTTGTCAATTATGGTTTTTGGTTTGCCTTTATTACGTTAACCTCCATTGTCATTTATATTGGCTATTCTATTTATGCTACTGAATGGCGCACTGGATACATTCGCGCTGCAAATAAGGCTGACTCATCAAGTAATACTAGGGCTATTGACAGCTTACTTAATTATGAGACGGTAAAATACTTCACCAATGAAGAATATGAAGCCAAGGCTTATGATAAAAACTTAGCTTTATGGGAAGTCGCAAAAACTCAAAACCGTATATCTCTATTTGCCTTGAATGGCGGTCAAGCATTGATTATCTCATTAGCGATGACCTCTATGTTAGCTTTAGCTGCTTTTGAAGTAACAAATCAGCGCATGAGTTTAGGTGATTTTGTATTAATTAATGCATTTATGATGCAATTATTTATTCCTTTAAATTTTTTAGGTTTTGTCTATCGAGAGATAAAAGGATCATTGGCAAATATTGAGAACATGTTTACCTTATTGGATAAAAAGCCAAAAGTTGAAGACCAGTTAAATGCGAAAGAGTTGAGTCTTGAGGGTGGGGAAATTACCTTTGAACAGATTAGTTTTTCCTATCACAAGGATAGGACTATTATTAATGATTTGTCTTTTGTTATTAAGGCGGGTCAAAAAGTCGCAGTTGTTGGTGAGAGTGGCTCTGGAAAATCGACACTAGTGAAATTATTGTTCCGATTTTACGATGTATGCGAGGGGAGAATTATGATTGATGGTCAAAAAATCAAACAAATAACTCAGAAGTCATTGCGAAAAAATATTGGTATTGTACCTCAAGACACCGTGTTATTTAATGACACTTTGTTTGCTAATGTTCATTATGGCGACCCTAGTGCAAGTGAAAGTGAGGTACTTAGAGCAATAGAATTAGCCCATTTATCACGGTTTATTGCCTCATTACCTGATGGTGTTGAGACAACTGTTGGAGAACGTGGCTTAAAACTATCAGGTGGTGAAAAACAAAGAGTAGCGATAGCGAGGACTATTTTAAAAAATCCAGCTATTTTAGTCTTTGATGAGGCAACATCTTCTTTAGATAGTCATTCAGAACAAGCTATTTTGGCAGCCATTGATGAAGTGACTCAACACCGTACTAGTCTTGTTATTGCACATAGGTTATCTACTATTGTCGATGCGGATAATATCATTGTGATGAAACAAGGTGAAATTATAGAGCAGGGTAACCATCAAAGTTTATTGACTCTAAATGGGCATTATAAAAATATGTGGCAACTTCAGCAATCATCCTCTAATGAGTAATGAACACCTTATGGAAATAGAAATTAAACAAACAAAACTGTGGTTAGAGCAAATTATAGTTGCCTTTAATTTTTGTCCATTTGCTAAGAAAGAGCTGGTAAACAACACAATTCATTATCATTTGTCAGATAAAAGTAAAGTTGGGTTGGCCCTTGAAGAATTGGTTGAACAATGTGGTTACTTAGCAGAACATAGTGAAGTCGAAACGTCATTACTTATCTACAATGAAGGTTTTAAAAGTTTTGAGTGTTACTTAGATTTAGTTGCATATGCTGAAGAGTCACTAATCAATTATGGGTTTGAAGGAATATTTCAACTGGCAAGCTTTCATCCCGATTATTACTTTGAGGGAGAAGAGTTTAATGATGCCGCTAATTTTACAAACCGTTCTCCATACCCCACCTTACACCTAATTAGAGAAGAAAGTATGACTAGGGTTTTAAGTGTTTATAAAAACCCAGGAAATATTCCTATTAATAATATTAATTTGGCTAGATCTAAGGGTGCGCCTTTTTTTAGTCAGCTGCTAATAGATATTAAACAGAATAATTAACTTTTAATCATTTAGATGTAATTATTAATAGACTCATAACTTCTTTTGAACTAGTTGAATCAGAACGGTATAATAGATTTATTATTTGATCTGTTATCAATCACGCATATTATAAGGGTTAAAGTTTTGGATGAAAAAAAGACAGTTTTAGATGTCGGTGGTAGTATTGAAAAAGCGGTTAAGGGCGATTTTACTATTAATCAACAATCGATATTAAAAGAGGCTTGGCAGAATACGTTAAGTTCTCGCATGTCAATTAACCTGGGGTTATTGGTTATATTTATTTTTGCCACCATAATTTCTTTACTTGTTATAGACGCTTTGGGTGGTTATGAAGTTATTCTTGAAGATCCCCAAGCCAGTATGATTTTTAATGTAATTGTTACACTCCTCACCTGGCCCTTTTTGGCTGGAATTGAAATGATGGGGGTTTTACATTCGGTAGGTATGAAAACTCAGCCCAAATTAGTCTTTTCATTTTTAAAACGAGGAAGTTGGGTTGCACTTTGTGCGTTGATTTCCTCTTTATTTGTAGGTGTTGGTTTGCAACTATTCGTTATTCCCGGAATATTTTTAGCTGTTGCTTTATCGTTAGTTATTCCTTTAGTTGTTGAAAAAAAGTTTTCGCCAATAAAGGCAATAATTGTATCGCTCCAAGCTCTACGGTTTCAATGGTTTAAAATATTTTCACTTTATTTAATACTTATTTCACTGTTAATAGTTAGTCTCTTTCCACTGATATTTTTAGCGCAAACTAGTTTTTCTGTGATTGGCGGTATTATTTTCTTTTTTAGTTTATCCTACCTTGCACCGTTTTATTACAACATTAAAGGTATCTTGTATCGTGAAATTTTTGGTCTGCAATTAATTTCTATTGATGGGGTTACATTACCACCGACGTCTAATGATACTTTTTCTGCTTAAATGGCCAAGTATGTTAGGAAAGACACCTAAAATATCTCTCCGTGAATTTAGGTGACTTTCTTTTGATAAATTTTCTACATCAGTAGTCAATCGACTTCAAATAAAAGTTTTACATTAAATCAATAGCTTATGATGTAACGCGTAACTATTTTCGGTTTGAAATTAATAGTTGATATTAAGGGATACCAAATTCCACCGTTATAAAAAGCAGCTAATATTGCTTATAAAGCTATATAGATACGTTATAACACTACAATTTACTCTCAAAAGGAGAGACGTAGCCTTCAGGTTTTATTGCTAAAACATCACAACTTAGCTTATCAATGACATGCTCAGCTGTATTTCCTATTAGAGCAGCTGATATACCCGTCCGTCCAATGGTTCCTAATATAACTAACTCTGCATCAAGCTCATTAGAAGTACTCTCAATGACGGTCTCAGGTAGTCCTTCTTCGACAAAAGTGTTCTCTGTGGCGATCCCATAGTGTTGAGCATGGGTTAACATAGCTTTTTGGTGGTGTTTAAGCATTGAATCGTTATATTCGCTTGCATCAAATTCAGGGATTTCGATTGCTATATTAACTGGGGTTCCCGGGTAAGAATTGACTAAATTGACTTTTCCCTTTAGTAACTGGCCAAAACTATTAGCTGTTTCGGTAATTTTATTGTTCAGTGACTGATGTTCAGCTTCGTCACTACCAATGTTTATTGCGGCAAGTATATTTCCGTTCTCTGGCCAACGGTGTTCTTTGACTAAAAGAACAGGGCAAGGGCATTTACGTAAGATATGCCAGTCTGTGGGAGTGAATATCACTGACTTTAATTTATCGTGTTGATGAGTCGCTTTGATGACGAGGTTGTATTTTTTGTTGATCACTTGCTCAATGATGGCTTCAAAGGGTCTATTTTGCCAAACAACTTTGTAGTTTATACTAATGCCTTGATGTGGTAATTCATTAATGATGTTTTTAAGCCACAACTCTCTATCTGCTACCACAGATTGACGCATATCTTCGCGTTCATCGCTCGATAGCATCGTTGTCATCTCATAGGAGAAGTCGAAAATACTAAGGAATGCAGTAATCACAGATTGAGTTCGCATCGATAATTCAATGGCTCTTTTGAGGGATTTTTGATCATCTGTGGTTGGATCTATAACGACAAGTATATTTTTATATTGTTCCATAATATGCCTCAAATAAGTGATTCAACAGGATTAACTTTAGATAATAACGCATAACTTAGAGATTTATATATTTTAAATCACGTTGTTATTATTATGATAAGCATAGTATTAAATAGAATATTTTAGAAGGTTTTTAATCACTTATTGATTTTACTGGAGAGGGCTAATTAATTTAAAAATAAGCAGACTGAATTAACTTCTCAGCATTGAAGGTTATAATCAATTTACCTTAGAATAATGAAGTTTATTTAGCAATATCTGTTATTAGTTTTGCTTGACTCATTTAATAACCCATACCTGCACCAGTCAATATCTACGGGCACTCTTTATAAAATAAATCTTAGCCAGCATAGTGATAAATGGGTACGAGAACGTTGGTAATAAATGTTGTGAGTCTTTAAATTATTTAATTTAGTTTGGCGAACTTAGAAGATAAGTTGATAGGAAAAATAAATACTGTAAAAGCCATAAAAAATAATAATAATAGCTATAGATTTTCTCACCGTATTATTTTTTAAGAAATTTTTTATACTCAACAGACCAAAAGACATTGTTAATAGTGCTGGTAAAGTGCCTAACCCAAAACTGGCCATGATGAATGCACCTGTTTGCGGATCACCACTGGCTAATGACCATGTTAGTGTAGAATAGACTAAGCCACAGGGTAACCAACCCCAAATAGCCCCCAGACTTAGTGCTTTAAGTGGACTATTTACGGGAATAACCTTCTTACTCAAAGGCGAAATATATTGCCAAAGTTTTTTGCCAATGGATTCAACCCTACTGAGAATCATTAGCCACTGACCAAGGTAAAGCCCAAGTAGTACTAAAAATATCCCGGCAATAATCCTCAATCCGGCAAGCGGTAAACCAATACTTTTTGCCGCTATCGAACCAGTAAAACCAACGATAGCGCCTAAAATAGCATAAGATCCTATTCGACCGATGTTATAGCATAAAATGATTACCAGTTTGGATTGCGTCTTTTCTTTAGGAACATTGTTCTGTAATAAATTGTTTTTTAGTAAAGGGTCTTGAGAAATAGCAGAGGTTAACATGCTAGTAATCCCACCACACATAGCCAAGCAATGACCGGCGCTTAGAAGACCAATAATAAAAGCTGATAATAGATCAATTTCCATTTTTAGGGGGCGTCTCTTCGTTTTCGCTACTTGATTGACTCATATTATCTGATGCTGAGCTTGTTTTATTTTCGCTGTTGTTATTGTCAAATAATATACTCATCCCTTGTTTTTCCAGATCAGTAAATTGATTTGTTCTAACTGCCCAAAAAAAAAGGTATATACCGAGTGCAGTAAGTAAAATGGCAACAGGAATTAAAACGTAAATAATGCTCATAACTTTGAATACCTCTGTTAGTGATTTATCTTTTGAGTAAGCGCAATGAATTAGTGATAACGATGAGTGAACTAGCCGACATACCAATAACAGCCATATAGGGGGTAATAAAACCTGCCATTGCTAAGGGTAATACTATGGCATTATACCCCAATGCCCAACTATAGTTTTGATAAATAATGATCCGATTTTTATTGGCTACGGCTAATAAGGTCTGCAACGCTGACAATTGATTATGAAGTAATATGACATCAGCGCCATTTTTTGCTATGTCAGTACCACTACCCATTGCAATAGAGACATGAGCAGCACCAAATACTGGGGTGTCATTAACTCCGTCTCCAATCATGGCAACCGTATTTTTAGCCTTGGCTATTACCCCTTTATCAGAATTATTTGGTATACCCTGTAACTCTTTAAGTTTACTTACTTTATCTTGAGCATCTAATCCACTATAAATTTTATCCATTGATAGAATGTCTGAGACCTTTTTACAACCAGAATCGTTATCACCGGAGAGCATTATCGTTTGAATCTTTTTTTCTTTTAACTGATCGAGTACTAACTGTGCGTCATCCCTAATATGATCTTCCAAATAAAATACAGCTATTAATTCATTAATATGACTATTGTTTTTTACAACTAAGACACATTGTGCATCTTCATACTTATCTAAATTAGTTGTTTTCTCTAATAACCATGAGGGTTTACCCAAGGTAAATAATTGTTGGTTAATGCACCCTGATACACCTTTACCAGGATGGACAACAACCTCAGAAGCACTATTTTTAAAATTACGATATAGTTTAAAAGCCTTAGCAAGTGGATGTTCGGAATGACTTTCAAGGGCTGCCGCAAAACTCAGTGCCTGCTCTTGATTAAAACTGCCAAGTATAAGGGTGTTTTTTATTACAAAATCACCCGTCGTTAAAGTGCCAGTTTTATCAAAAGCAAATCTAGTCACTTGAGGGATTGTTTCCATCACATGACTTGATTTAATCATAATTCCATCACGGTTTAAACGTGTTGTAGAGCAAGTTAATGCCGTTGGAGTAGCAAGGGATAATGCACAAGGGCAGGTGACAACTAAGACGGATAATGTAATCCAAAAGGCTTGTTCTGGTAAATGTTGTTGCCAATAAAAAGCGGTCGTTACAGCACATATTAATATCAAGGCAACAAAATATTGAGCAACTTTATCTGACAGTTGAGCGAGTTTAGGTTTATGGGCCTGTGATGTTTCACTTAGTCGAATTAATTGACTTAAAAATGAATGACTACTTTCTTGTGTAACTTTAACCTGAAGATTGCTATCACCATTAATCGTACCGGCAAAGACTTTATCCCCCACTGATTTAGTCACCGGTATTTGCTCTCCCGAGAGCATAGCTTCATTTAACTGACTTTCACCTAGGGTTATATTTCCATCGGCGGGCACTAGCTGCCCGGGTTTAATTATAACTAAATCGTCAACGATTAATTGTTTTGCTGCTATGAATACTTCTTTGTTATCAATGATTTTAGTTGCTGTCATTGGCATTAACTTTAATAGGTTAGCAGAAACTTCAGCCGCTCGTGATCTTGCTCTAAATTCGAGGAATTTGCCGATAAGCAATAAGAATGTAAACATTGCCACTGATTCAAAGTAAACTTCTCCTTGTTGGCTTATTGTTGCCCAAACACTCGCACTGAAAGCGAGTGTGATAGCTATAGTGACAGGAACATCCATAGAGAGCCTATGAGCTTTTAATGAACGAATAGCACCTTGATAAAAGGGCAGTGCACCATAACAAATAATTGGAATTGTCAGTACTAAACTTGCCCAACGTAAGTAAATTAAATTATGCTTTTCCATTCCCGAAAATGCACCAAAATAAAGTCCAACGGCGATCATCATGACTTGCATCATTAAAATACCAGAAATACCTAGACGTTTAATAAAAGCTTTCGCTTGTATTTGGTTGTTTTCTTCTGACTGACTTGCTTTGAAGGGAAACGCTTGATAACCAATATCTTGAACTTTGGTAATAATCTCACTCAGTTTAAGTTTTTTATCTTGCCATCTTACTGTCGCTCGTTGTGTTGTCGCATTGACAGAAATAGAATTAATGCCTTCAACTTTATCAAGCTGCATTTCAATAAGCCAGGCACAGGCAGAGCAAGTAATACCATCGATACTTAAAATTGTTTCTTTATATTCGGCAGTCTTATAAGTAAATTCACTTTGAAGACTTTCTTCATCGAGTAGTTGATTACGTTTTAGTTGCTCGGGGATTAGCGCAGAACCTTTTGGGGCTAGTTCGGTTCGAAATCGATAATAATCAGTCAAGTTATTATCGACAATTGTTGTGGCAACTGCCTCACAGCCAATACAGCACATCGCTTGAGATTTATGACTAATCGTTACGAATATGGCTATTCCAGTAGGGACCCGTTCGCCGCAATGAAAACAACTGTTGACCATTTATTAGTTCGCTTGTGTTAAATCAGGAGCTATTTCTATAAATTCAGATTGGGGTAGATAGATGGTATTTTGAATTTTCCACTGGTCATCAAAAGGGGTAATAGTGATACGCCATTTACCTTGTAAACTTTTAATTAACGCTTTAGCTGTTAATTTTTCTTCGGCCGTATCCCCAGTAAAATCATGTCTGAACTTACCATCACCATCAGGGGTTAATACCAAATAAAAATCTTTATATTCTTGAGTCGGGTGAAAAAAATTAACATTTAACCGTGGAAATATTTTTTCGATTCCTGTGGGTTGTATGACTAAGTTATTCTTTGATAATTTTAAATCAAATTTCATACCCAATTTCTGGGCATTTTTAACTTTGGCGAGTTGTAAATTAATCGCTTTGCCTTTTTTATAATATTCGCCAATAACCAACGGATCTGGATCATTATTAGCAATTATATAAGTAGAAATACCAGCGACAACTGCAGTAAAAGGGAGAATAAAAACAAACCAAGCCCAGGGCTCTTTATACCAAGGAGTAATCATATGTTTCATTATAGCTATTGAAGGGAAATAAGGTTCTATTGTACTGTTTTTGGTAGACCAATTCCATAAAGTTTATGGTATTGGACCATTCAATAGCTGATTTATAGCCAGTATTGCTACTGGCTATAAATCTTATATGACACTATTGGATTATCTTCCACCGTTAGCAATAATTTTTCTTGCCATTTCATCAGCTACTTCACCGGTAGGACGATTCTGCTCTCGTGCTTTTTCAAAAACGTTTAACAAAGTGTTATAGATTTCTTCAACTTTTTTTGTTGAAATATCAGCGCAATAATTATCTTCAAATGAGACATTAATAATACCACCGGCATTAATAATATAATCTGGGGTATATAAAATATCTAGATCTAATAGTGTTTGGTCAAAACTATCATGAGCCAGTTGATTATTAGCACAACCGGCAATTATTTTCGCTTTTATTCTACTAATTGTTTGTTCATTAACCGTTGCACCTAAAGCACAAGGCGCATAAATATCGACATCTTGGTCATAAATATCATCCAAACTAACAACCGTTGCATTAAATTCAATAGCTGCTTTATCTAGAGTGTCTTGATTGATATCAGTGACAATAAGTTTTGCACCTGCTTTATACAAATACTCACATAAAGCATAACCGACGCTGCCTAAACCTTGAACTGAAACGGTTAGTCCTATAAGATCTTCTCGGCCAAATTTAAATTTGACCGCTGCCTTGATTCCTAAAAAAGTACCTAGAGCGGTAAACGGTGCAGGGTTACCACTTTTTTCTTCGGTTCCAGTGACGAAGGGTGTTACAATGTTAGCAACAGCAATATCATCTGTGTTGATATTAACATCTTCAGCGCTAAGATAACGGCCCGCTAAGTTATTGAGTTTTTCACCAAATGCTTTAAATAAGGCTTCTGATTTTATTGTTTTTGCATCACCAATTATAACGGATTTACCACCACCCATTTTTAAACCAGCCATGGCATTTTTATAGGTCATACCCCGAGATAAACGTAAAACATCAACAAGTGCTTCTTCGTCACTTGCATAATCCCACAACCTACAACCGCCTACCGCTGCACCTAGCTTAGTGCTATGAATGGCAATAATGGCTTTCAATCCCGAAGCTTTATCACTACAAAAGATCACTTGTTCGTGATCGTCAAAATCTATTAAATCAAAAAATGCCACGCTATGTTTCTCCACAAATAATATCATTAAGCAAATAACTATTGCCTGGTTGAAATTGGTTTATTTTCAAGTTTACTGCGCTAGTTGCGATTTAAACTATCAATGTGCTCATTTGTGTCGGACATTATCACTTCATCAATAACCAAGCCACTTTGGAGGTGAAATTGGCTTAGTCCTCCTTGTGAAGTAAAGCATACATTAAAATTTTTTAGCCTGGTTATATAAAAAAACCAACTGGTTTAGCTAGACAACCATGAGTTATTTTTTAGAGTTAGTATGAGATATTTATTAATGGTGTATTATCCTATTATTCAATATACCAATAGCCTTTATTAAGAATAACCAGTAATAACTTTCTATTACTTATACCATCAGTAAAACTTTTTGCTTGCTCTGTTGTTATATTTTGTCCCTTTGCAATAATTCTACCAAACTCTTCCGTGTTTTCATCCAGTTTAAATGCTTCTCCATTTATAAATAAAGTATTTGAAGGTTTTTCAATGACTAGCGCCTTAATTCCCGAAACGGCTATGAATTGATTTTCTACTTCAGCAAGGATATCGACTAACTGGTCGTTTTTTATTGGTTGCGTTGGGATTAATAATTCCAAAGGATGGTTTGACTGTGTTAAATAACAACCAATAAATTGATTAAAGATCTCCTCATTATCAAAAGCCCCCTTCATAAAGTTTTTTAGCTGGGAAATATCAGTAGCAGCTAATAATTCAGATGAGTGAGTTATCTTTCGGTTAATATCCATAAAGCGATCGGTGGCAATATCATCATCAAGTAATTTATCTGCAAAGCCAGAAAATAGCTCTTGGTTATTGGGTGCTTGAAAACCAATAGAGTAATTTAACGAGTTATCTATAGCGATACCCTTATGAGGGTGGTTAGGTGGAATGTACAACAAATCGCCAGACTCGGTAATAGCGTCAATCAATGGAGAAAATTTAGAAACTTGTTTTAAATCAGGATGAGGTAATAATTGTTGTAAACTTGAGTCAGGCGCTCCAATTTGCCAATGCCTTTTTCCCATACCTTGTATAATAAAAACGTCATATTGGTCTATATGCGCACCAACGCCACCTTGGGGGGTAGAAAAGCTGACCATAACATCATCAACGCGCCAATTAGGAACAAAGTTAAAGTTATTTAGCAATAATTGACTGGCAGCGGAGAAATTATTAACGGCTTGTACAAGTAATGTCCAGCCGCTCTCACCAAATTGGTCAAAACTTTCAAAAGGACCATGGTTAACTTGCCAAGAAACTGTCGATTTATCAGCCTCTGTTTTAGTTATGATCCTTGACTGAATTTCTTGCTCCATAGCTAGACCAGCTAGTTCATCAGCAGATATTGGGTCTTTAAAATTTTTAAATGCACCTTTAATAATTAACGGTTTTTTTTGCCAATATTCTTTGAGAAATTGTTCGGGCGTCAATTCACCCCAGTTCAAAGTATTCATATTTTATTCCTAATAAAAAAAGAAGGCCGGAGCCTTCTTTATTTTTGTTAACTATAAGGGTGACTTCGGCGATAACGTCATCAAATAATATTTATTTTAATTCATCAATAAATGCTACGGCACGACCAATATAACTCGCAGGTGTAAGTTTACAAAGCTCTGTTTTAACATCGTCAGGAAGTGCTAATGTCATAATAAACTCACGCATTGAGTCACCATCAACACGTTTTCCACGCGTCAGTTCTTTTAATTTTTCATAGGGTTTTTCGATTCCATAACGACGCATTACCGTTTGTATTGGTTCCGCTAATACTTCCCAGTTATGATCAAGTTCATCGAGTAAATTTGCTTCATTGACTTTTAACTTACTAATACCTTTTAATGTGGCTTGATAAGCAATTAAGCCATGGGCAAAACCAACACCTAAATTACGTAATACTGTTGAGTCAGTTAAATCACGTTGCCAGCGAGAAATAGGAAGTTTTTGTGATAAATGAGTAAATAAAGCGTTTGCGATGCCTAAATTACCTTCTGAATTTTCAAAATCAATAGGATTAACTTTATGAGGCATGGTTGATGAGCCAATTTCGCCGGCAATTGTTTTTTGTTTGAAGTGTCCCATGGCAATGTAGCCCCAGATATCACGGTCAAAATCAATTAAAATAGTATTGAAGCGTGAAATAGCATCAAATAATTCAGCAATATAATCATGGGGTTCAATTTGTGTGGTAAATGCATTCCAACTTAAACCTAATGAAGTGACAAATTCATTAGCAAATTGGTGCCAATCGACTTCTGGGTAAGCAGAAATGTGAGCGTTGTAGTTACCTACAGCACCATTAATTTTACCTAATAGTTCAACATTGGCAATCTGATGGCGTTGACGTTGTAGGCGAACATAAACGTTAGCCATTTCTTTACCAAGCGTACTCGGTGAAGCGGGTTGTCCGTGAGTACGACACATCATTGGGATTGTCTTGTATTCAACGGCTAATGATTTAATTGCCAGAAGGATTTTATCCATTTCTGGTAATAAAACTGCTTCACGACATTCTTTTAGCATTAATCCATGAGATAAATTATTGATATCTTCAGAAGTACATGCAAAATGAACAAACTCGGTAATTGCATGTAACTCTGGAATGGACGCAATTTTTTCTTTTAGGAAATATTCAACCGCCTTAACATCATGGTTTGTGGTTGCTTCAATATCTTTTATTTGTTGAGCATCAATTTCAGAAAAATCTTTAACAATTGCGTCAAGAAAAGCATTAGCGTCATCGCTAAAGGCTGGGACTTCATTGATTTTACTCGTAATAGCAAGTTTTTGTAACCAACGCACTTCAACGGTAACACGGTATTTAATTAAGCCAAATTCACTAAAAATAGGTCGTAATGATTTAACTTTGCTACCATAACGACCATCTACTGGTGATATAGCACTTAACGCTGAAAGTTCCATAGATATTCCTGATTAAAAATATTAAGTAAAGATTAAAATTGTGTGTTTGATAAATCTATTGTGTAAATTCTTTATTAGCTTCTTTAAGCATTTTCTCAGCACATATTATTATTTTTGTGCGTCCAAATAAAATTTTTCGCCTTTGCCCTCCTACTTGCCTCCATAAGACTGCTGCGCGAACGCCAGAGAGTAATAATGATCTTATTTTATGTTGGTTAATTGTTTGTTTTAAAATTTTTGGTTCACCAGACACTTGAATACGAGTACCTATAGGGCTAATGATATCACTATAAATGCTGGCAAAACTAGCCAATAAGGTATCGCTAGTTATTGTGAAATGTTCAAGTTGTCGTTTAGTTTGATTAATACGTTCACCTAAAAGAGTTAATTGTTTAGGCTTCTTATTTAGTTGTCGTTCTAAGTTTAATAAACTCACAATATAGCGAGTGAACTCAGGGTCTCTTTGTTGTGACTTACCTCCTAAGTGAGTCACTATAAGTTCTAAACCACTCTTTACATTACTTATATTTCCACCATATACTTCTAATGTGTTTTCAGGAGAGGTGAGCGTAATACTGCGTAATAAAACGGTTAAGTCTTCTTCGTTAACCTGTCCTGTTTTTGATAAATTTTGTATTAATTGTGCCACTTGACAAATTACCGCAAAAGTTAATGTTTGTTCTTTGATCATAACTGAAGTTTTCTCAAATAATTTTAGTAGTATATTTCTATTGGTTATGGCGTTTATCGAATTAATGTATTAATAATTCCACCACCTAAGCAAACATCATTTTGATAAAAAACAACAGATTGCCCAGGTGTAACCGAACTTTGTTGTATATCAAATATAATTTTATATTCATCACTTAAGGAACCCTCATCGTTTAGACCATTACTTATAATAGGGGTCACTTTGCAGGCAACGTCTTCTTGTCGGTAACGAGTTTTAACTGTGCACATCAATGGTTCTAATAAAGCTAGTCGATTAACCCAATGTAATTGATTAGCAATTAACCCCTTTGAAAATAAACGAGGATGATGATGACCTTGACCGACAATTAATACATTCCTCAATAAATCTTTTTCAACAACATACCAAGGCTCTTCGCCACTGTTAGCTAAACCACCAATGCGAAGCCCTTTTCTTTGACCAAGGGTGTGGTACATCAACCCTTCATGATGGCCAATTTCTTCACCATCACTCGACTCGATAATACCGGGTTGCGCCGGTAAGTATTGTCCTAGAAAGTCTTTAAACTTACGTTCGCCAATAAAACAGATACCCGTGCTATCTTTTTTGTTGTGAGTAACTAACCCTGCCTTTTCGGCAATAGCTCTAACCTCAGGTTTATCAATATGGCCAACAGGAAATAGGGTATGGGCAAGTTGTTTTTCATTAAGTGTATATAAAAAGTAGCTTTGATCTTTGTTAGAATCTAAGCCACGAATCATAGTCCAGCTCTTGATATGATTGCTGTCAATACGAAGCTCTCTTTGAACATAATGACCGGTCGCAATAAAGTCTGCGCCTAAGTCTTCACAAGCGAACTCTAAGAATGCTTTAAACTTGATTTCTTTATTACACATAATATCAGGATTAGGGGTACGTCCAGCTTTATATTCAGCTAAAAAATACTCAAATACATTGTCCCAGTATTCTGTTGCAAAATTGATGGTGTGTAATTTTATACCAAGTTTGTCACAAATTGCTTGCGCATCTTTTAAATCTTGTGCCGCTGCACAATATTCATCGGTATCATCCTCTTCCCAATTCTTCATGAACAGACCTTCAACTTGATAGCCTTGTTCAATCAATAAATGTGCTGAAACAGAGGAGTCTACACCACCTGACATGCCAACAATCACCTTTGTTTGCGAAGGTGTTTTGTCAGCGCAATAATTGGCATAAGCGCTAGATGAGGTCTGAGAATCTGTTGTCATTAATCTAAATCTTATATACGTATAATCTGGAAAAAAGGGGCGAAATTGTAGCACGCACCAAAGTCTGGTCATAGATCAAAAATACTTTAATTCGCTTTTAGCGACATAATTTTAATTATTACAGGTCAATTTGCTTATATTGGCCTATCTCTATATTTTCCAAGGTCCAACTGCCAATACTATATCTAATAAGTCTTAGCGTTGGAAAGCCCAGATTAGCTGTCATACGCCTAACTTGGCGATTACGGCCTTCATTGATGGTAATAGATAACCATGTTGTAGGAATATTTGCTCTTTCTCTAATGGGAGGAATACGTTGCCATATATCAGGTTCAGCAATTATTGATACTTTAGCGGGTAATGTTGGTCCATCTTTAAGTTCTACTCCTTGACGAAGCTTTATCAAATCACTATGACTTGGAGAACCTTCAACCTGCACCCAATAAGTTTTATCTGTCTTATGTTTGGGGTTGGCGAGTTTATTTTGTAATTGACCATCGTTAGTCAATAGCAATAATCCTTCACTATCTCTATCTAATCGACCTGCGGCATACACTTCTTTTATAGGTATGAAATCTTGTAAAGTACGACGATCTTGGTCATCAGTAAACTGGCATAAAACGTCAAATGGTTTATTAAACAACACAATTTTTCGATCCTTTATTACAGGTCGATTTCTTTGCTTAAGACCTACCTTAGGTTTTGTTTGTTCTTTGTTTTTCTTAACGATCACTTCAAATCACCTTATATAAATAGATAAGTGTTTTAGTTTTTAGCTGTCAATATCTACTCATTTCCGCTATTATCTCGGCGCGAAAAAATAAATACTTATGATATTAAGTGAATATCTCAAGTATTAATCCAAATAATAATTCACTTGTATTTAGCTAATAAAATTAGGAAAGTAAATGAGCACTAATTCACCAAGCGCATCAAAAATTATCTATACTGTAACCGACGAAGCCCCAGCGTTAGCTACGCACTCATTATTACCCATTATACAAGCGTATACCGCATCTTCTGGAATTAATGTTGAAACGCGCGATATTTCTTTAGCAGGTAGAATTATTGCTAATTTTCCTAAATATTTAACAAAAGAGCAACGTATAGATGACGCACTTGCTGAATTAGGTGTTTTGGCAACGCAAGCTGATGCTAATATTATTAAATTACCGAACATTAGTGCATCCGTTCCTCAACTGCAAATTGCAATTAAAGAATTACAAGCAAAAGGATATGAATTACCAAACTATCCCGAAGAACCTCAAAATGATGCAGAACAATCGATTAAATATACTTATGATAAAATTAAGGGTAGTGCGGTAAACCCTGTTTTACGAGAAGGTAATTCAGATCGTCGTGCGCCTGCTTCAGTTAAAAAATATGTTAAAAATAATCCTCACTCCATGGGAGCTTGGTCTAAAACGTCTAAATCACACGTGGCAAGTATGTCAAATGGTGATTTTTATTCAAGTGAACAATCTATTACCCTTGCCAATGCAACTAGCGTTAAAATTGAATTTGTTAGCGAAGAGGGCTCAAAAAAAGTTTTAAAAGAACACCTAGAGCTTCTTAGTGGTGAAGTGATTGACGCTGCTGTGTTAAGTAAATCAGCACTTGTCGATTTTTATCAAACAGAAATTAATAAAGCTAAAGATGAAGATGTTTTATTATCACTGCATTTAAAAGCGACCATGATGAAAGTGTCTGACCCTATTATATTTGGTCATGCAGTCAAAGTATATTATGCAGAAGTATTTGAAAAATATGCGGAGACTTTTTCACAACTAGGGGTCGATGCTAATAATGGTATTGGTGATGTTTACGCCAAAATAGTTCGTTTACCTGAAGCAAAACAGCAAGCGATTAAAGCTGATTTGTCTGCTGTTTATCTTAGCCAACCCGAACTTGCCATGGTTGACTCTGACAAAGGTATTACTAACTTACATGTACCAAGCGACATCATTATTGATGCATCTATGCCAGCGACCTTACGTTCATCAGGTATGATGTGGGGGCCAACTGGACAGTTAAAAGATACTAAAGCAATGATCCCTGATCGTTGTTATGCAGGTGTTTTTCAAACAGTTATAGACTTTTGTAAAGAAAATGGGGCTTTTGATCCAACGACCATGGGTACAGTACCAAATGTTGGTTTAATGGCACAAAAAGCTGAAGAGTATGGTTCTCACGATAAAACATTTGTTATAACTGGCAAAGGTAGCGTTCGTGTTGTTGATGCCAATGGTAAAACTTTGCTTGAGCATAAAGTTGCCGAAGGTGATATCTGGAGAATGTGCCAAGTTAAAGATGCGCCAATTCAAGACTGGGTTAAATTAGCGGTTTCCCGTGCACGTGCGACTAATGTACCTACTATTTTTTGGTTAGACGGCAATCGTTCTCACGATCGTCAAATTATTGATAAAGTAAAAACCTATTTACCTGATCATGATACTACCGGCTTAGATATCCAAATATTAAGTCCTGTTGAGGCATGTCAATTATCATTAGCGCGTATTGCTAAAGGTGAAGACACTATATCTGTTACGGGTAATGTTTTACGTGATTACTTAACTGACTTATTCCCAATTTTGGAATTAGGCACTAGTGCTAAAATGCTATCAATCGTTCCATTAATGAATGGGGGTGGATTATTTGAAACAGGAGCCGGTGGTTCAGCGCCAAAACATGTTCAACAATTTGAAAAAGAAAATCACCTACGTTGGGACTCTTTAGGTGAGTTTTTAGCTCTTGCTGCATCACTAGAGCATTTAAGTATAACTACAGGTAACGCTAAAGCCCAAATTCTTGCTGACACATTAGATTCAGCTACGGGCATATTCTTAGAAAATAACAAGTCACCATCGCGAAAAGTAGGTGAGTTAGATAACCGTGGTAGCCACTTCTATTTAGCCCTTTATTGGGCCCAGGCGCTTGCTGAGCAATCACTAGATGAAGATTTGAAAATGAGTTTCTTTGCTGTTGCTAAAGCGTTAGGCAAACATGAAGATAAAATTGTTGCTGAACTAAATGAAGCTCAGGGCAAGCCAGGTGATATTTTGGGTTATTATTTACCTGACAATACATTGGCTACTCGATTTATGCGTCCGAGTAATACCTTTAACTTTATTTTAGAAATTTTATTATAATAATCAATCACAGTTGATTTTTTTATCAAGGGCTAAGTTTTATTACTTGGCCCTTTTTATATCAATCGGCATCAGACTTAATCCCCCTCAAAATATCTCATTCCATACCTTTAGACTAATAACGACAAATTAATTTATATAGCTACCTAAATAGCAAACAATGGCTTCCTATTATAAATTGATGTTTTACTAGTGTTATTTATTCAAACATCATTTATATTGTTTATAGTGATTATAATCTCAATGTAACTAGTGTAATTGCTTTTTATGATTTACTTTGTTTATACATCTGTAGTTAAAATACTTTCTGCTAGGAGATTTCTATGTCAACAAAGGTTTCTATTCCAAATAAAGGTGAAAAAATCACTTGTGATAAAGGCAAGTTATTTGTCCCTAATAATCCGATTATCCCTTTCATAGAAGGTGACGGTATCGGCATCGATGTTACCCCTGAGATGATTAAAGTCGTAAATGCAGCAGTAGAAAAATCATATGGGCAAACAAGAAAAATTGAGTGGATGGAAGTTTATGCAGGAGAGAAGGCGACGCAAGTTTATGACTCTGAGACCTGGTTACCAGATGAAACCCTTGAAATGTTCAAAGAATACAAAGTTGGCATTAAAGGCCCGCTGACCACACCGGTTGGTGGTGGTATGCGTTCATTAAATGTTGCCTTGAGGCAAATTCTTGATCTATATGTTTGTCAGCGTCCTGTTCAGTGGTTTACTGGCGTACCGAGTCCTGTTAAAAACCCAAGTGCCGTTGATATGGTCATCTTTCGTGAAAACTCTGAAGATATTTATGCCGGTATTGAATACCAAGCAGGAACTGAGTCAGCCCAAAAAGTCATTGATTTTTTAACCCAAGAAATGGGGGTAACTAAAATCCGTTTTACTGAAAATTGTGGTATTGGTATAAAACCGGTATCAAAAGAGGGGACACAACGCCTAGTTCGTCAGGCTATTCAATATGCTATAGATAATGATCGCGAGTCAGTTACTTTAGTGCACAAAGGTAATATTATGAAGTTTACCGAGGGTGCTTTTAAAGATTGGGGTTATGAACTTGCTCGTGAGGAATTTGGTGCTGATTTATTAAATGGTGGACCTTGGTGCATTTTAACAAACCCAAACACGGGTAAAGAAATCATCATTAAAGATGTTATTGCCGATGCGATGTTACAGCAAATATTATTGAGACCTGCAGAGTATAGCGTTATCGCAACATTAAACCTTAATGGTGATTATTTATCAGACGCACTAGCTGCCCAAGTTGGTGGAATTGGAATTGCGCCGGGTGCTAATTTAAATGATGAATTAGCTATATTTGAGGCAACTCATGGAACAGCTCCAAAATATGCAGGCCAAAATAAAGTCAATCCTGGTTCGGTTATTTTATCTGCTGAAATGATGTTACGACATATGGGCTGGACAGAAGCGGCGAATTTATTACTTAAAGGTATGTCAGGTGCCATTGGTGCTAAAACAGTGACCTATGACTTTGAGCGATTAATGGATGATGCCACGCTGGTGTCGTGTTCTGAATTTGGTGATTGTATTATTGACCATATGTAGATGAATTATTATTTTATTATACGTGGGTTAGTATTTTGTTGAGTTGTTGATAAAATCAAAAACACAGTGTAAATACTGTGTTTTTAATTGAATTGTATACCTAATATTAGGATGATTATTCGCTTATATTATCTTCTTTAGGTTTTATGCTTGCCGCATGATCTCCTTTGGGACCTTCATTAAGCTCGTAATGGACATCTTGTCCAGCCTTTAATGTTCTGTATCCTTCCATTTCAATAGTAGAGTAATGGGCAAATATATCTTCACCACCACTTTCTGGACGAATAAAGCCAAAACCCTTTGCGTTATTAAACCATTTAACTGTTCCATGAGCCATACATCTAGTTCCTTCTAATTCCATCAGTATTTAGGTATGCTGTAAGAGCTATTTAACCCAATAGTAAAATTGGTATTTACAACAAGCTGAGCGACTAAATATTAGCCACTTATTAAATCGTAGATAGTTTATTGAAATAATCAAGATGATTTTAATAAATATTGATATATTTGTATCAGTTTTATAATTAAAAGTATCAGCAAAAATAATCCTTAGAGTCTAATATAGAAATATGAGTAACTGGAAAGAACAATTAGAAAACCAAGAAACCATTGAAGAAGAACTTAAAGATAAGTTAAAACCACCATCAATGTATAATGTGATTTTACTTAATGATGATTTTACACCAATGGATTTTGTAACTGATGTATTACAACGTTTTTTTTATATGAATGGAGATAATGCCACTGATATTATGTTAACTATTCATTATAAGGGAAAAGCAGTATGTGGTAATTATAGTGCTGAGGTTGCTGAAACAAAAGTACAGCAAGTCTTACATTATTCGAAAGAAAATCAGCACCCGTTAAAATGTATAATGGAGCAATCTTAATATCAGCGTTGTCAGAAGACAGCCTCTGTTGAACGAGCGTTCACAAGTTTTAAAACTGGAGTAACTTATGCTTAATAAAGATTTAGAAATTTCATTAAATTCAGCTTTTCGCCAAGCGAAAGAGTCTCGCCATGAATTTATGACCGTAGAGCATTTGTTACTAGCATTACTCGATAATCCCTCTGGAATAGAAGTATTATTGGCATGTGGTGCAAATATAGCCAACTTACGCAAAGAATTACTTGAATTTATCAGTGAAACAACACCTGTTATTCCTAGTGAAGAAGAGGAAAGAGAAACTCAGCCAACATTAGGTTTTCAACGTGTTCTACAACGAGCTGTTTTTCATGTTCAGTCATCTGGAAAAAATGAAGTGAGTGGCTCAAATGTTCTGGTTGCTATTTTCAGTGAGCAAGAATCTCAAGCTGCTTATATCCTTAAAAAATCTGACATTACGCGTTTAGATATCGTTAATTTTATTTCTCATGGTATTTCCAAAGGAGACGGTAGTGAAATAAATCCCTCACTAGATGAAGTAGAGCAACAAGTTGAGGAGCCCCGCACGATAGAAAATTTTTCAGTTAATCTTAATGAGGAGGCACTAAAAGGTAATATTGATCCATTAATTGGTCGTGATGATGAATTAGAAAGAACATTACAGGTTTTAAGCCGCAGACGTAAGAATAACCCGTTATTTGTTGGTGAAGCTGGAGTCGGTAAAACTGCAATCGCAGAAGGATTAGCAAACTTAATTGTTGAAGATAAAGTACCTGAATTCTTACAAGACGCCACCATTTATTCCTTAGACATGGGCGCATTATTGGCAGGAACTAAATACCGAGGAGATTTTGAGAAACGATTTAAAGCGTTATTAAAAGATCTTGAACAAGACGACAATGCGATTTTATTTATTGATGAAATTCATACCATAATTGGTGCTGGTGCAGCTTCTGGAGGTATGATGGATGCATCCAACTTAATTAAACCTCTTTTATCAGCAGGGAAACTCCGTTGCTTAGGTTCGACAACGTATCAAGAGTATCAATCTATTTTTGAAAAAGATCGGGCACTTGCCCGTCGCTTTCAAAAAATTGATATAGCTGAACCTAGTGTAGAAGATACCACTAAGATTTTGTTTGGCTTAAAAGAGAAGTATGAATCTCATCATGGTATTCGTTATACCGATAATGCCTTGATAGCCGCAGCACAACTCTCTGCAAAATATATTAACGAGCGCTTTCTTCCAGATAAAGCCATTGACGTTATTGATGAAGCAGGTGCTAAACAACAGCTTGTTGCCTCATCTAAACGAAAAAAGACGATTGATAAAACAGATATAGAAACTATAGTGGCAAAGATAGCTCGTATTCCAGAAAAATCTGTATCGTCCTCGGAAACTGATAGTCTTAAAACGTTAGATCGTAATTTAAAATTAGTGGTCTTTGGTCAAGATCCAGCGATTGATGAGTTAACATCAGTTATTCGTTTATCTAGAGCAGGCTTAGGAAACGAGCAAAAGCCCATTGGCTCTTTCTTATTTGCTGGACCTACAGGTGTTGGTAAAACGGAAATCACTAAACAACTGGCTAAGGTATTAGGTGTAGAGTTATTACGCTTTGATATGTCTGAATACATGGAAAAACATGCGGTTAGTCGTTTAATAGGTGCCCCACCTGGCTATGTTGGTTTCGAGCAAGGCGGGTTATTAACCGATGCGGTAATTAAACATCCACATGCGGTAGTGCTTCTTGATGAGATTGAAAAAGCCCATGAGGATGTTTATAACATTCTACTTCAAGTGATGGACCACGGTACATTAACGGATAATAATGGCAGAAAAGCTGACTTTAGAAATATAATATTGATATTAACGACTAATGCCGGAGTCAAGGAAACGACCCGTCAATCAATTGGTTTTAAACAACAAGATCATAGTTTTGACGCCATGAAAGAAATAAATAACATTTTCTCTCCTGAATTCCGTAATCGCTTAGATAATATTGTGTGGTTTAATCATCTACCTGATGGAGTTATTGAGCAAGTCATTGATAAGTTTATTGTTGAACTCCAAGCTCAATTAGATGACAAGGGAGTTTCTCTTGAGCTCACTAAGGAAGCTAAAAAATGGTTAGTTGAGCATGGTTATGATAAATCAATGGGTGCACGTCCAATGTCCCGATTAATTCAAGAGCATTTGAAAAAGCCACTTGCAAATGAATTACTTTTTGGTGAGTTAACTCAAGGCGGGACTGCTAAGGTTGGTGTCCGCAAAGGAAAGATCATTATTAATGTTGAGAACAAAAAAGAGTTAGTAGAGCATTGATTAGTCAGCTCTTGCTCAGCTATATTTCATACATATAGCTGAATTGAACATAGCTTCCTGCGGATAATATCGATAGTACAGATATTTATTGTAAAAAAAAGCCTTTAACGAAAGTTAAAGGCTTTTTGATAATTAATAATATAAATTTGTATTATTAATTATCTAGCACGGAAAATAATACGACCTTTAGAAAGATCGTATGGTGTTAATTCAACCGTTACTTTGTCACCCGTTAAAATACGGATGTAATTTTTACGCATTTTCCCAGAAATATGGGCAGTAACGACATGTCCATTTTCTAATTCAACACGGAACATAGTATTTGGTAAGGTATCTAAAACCGTACCTTGCATTTCAATATTTTCTTCTTTCGCCATTGGGCGCTAAACCTCTAAAGTTGTGCATATACTCAAGTGAAATGATATGCCATTCCTGTCTTTGTGAAGTATATAAAAAAAAGCTGCGCCGATGATGCCCAATTAGAGGCCTAATGTAAAGGATTAGCGGGATTTATTTACGATTATCCAGCTATTTTCTACTAATCTTTGATGGGGGAAGTACCTGTTTTTATAATTCATCTTTTGGCAGTCATCAATTTGATAGCCGAGGTAAAGATAGGGCTTATTTAGCTCTTTAGTGAGTTTGATTTGATTGAGAATAGAAAGGACCCCTAAACCAAATTCGCGATAATCGGGATGATAGAAAGTGTAAACAGCTGACAAGGCGTTTTTTAAACAATCAGTCACAGCAACACTTATTAATTTCTCTTCGTGCCAAGTCTCAATGAATAGCTGCTGGGTAATATCATTAGTTAAAAAACTACTATATTGCTCAAACGTTGCTGGAAACATACTGCCGTTATGATGAATGGTATTAATGTACTTCTCATAAAGAGGGTAATAAATAGCCTTGATCTCGGTTGATCGATTAATTTCAAAATGATTAGTACGTTTTAATACTCGTTTTTGACTTTTTGACAACAAAAATTGATCAACCAAAACTCTTATTGACTGACATTGTGTGCAAGTAGGGCAATTAGGGCGATAAATTTGATCCCCACTACGTCTGAACCCTTGATCCATTAGCCAAGTATAATTTTTACTATTATGGAAGCGGTCGTCAAGAGCAATTAATAATTGCTCTTGTTGGCTGTCTATATAATTACAGTCAAAAGTTTTAGTTAAACCTAATTTAAATTTTTGATTATTCATAACGTTAATACTTTACTGTACCAAAAATCCTTAGGGACTATTTTAGTTATAGCAACTTGTTGTAATTGGGTAAAGCTATCGCGGTCTATTTCAATACAGCCCATATCGTCTAAAAAAGGATTAAGAATTTGACAATCTATAAAACTAACACCTATGGTTTTAAGTAACTCAGCTAAGCTAATCAATGCAACCTTGGATGCATTGTTTTTCTTATAAAACATCGATTCGCCAGAAAAAAAACCATTAATAGCAACGCCATATAGACCACCAACTAATTCGTTATGTTGCCAAACCTCTATAGAATGAGCATATCCTAGTTCATGCAACCTCATATAGGCTAATTTCATATCATCAACAATCCAGGTACCTTCTTTTCGAAAAGGAGCGTGAGCACAATTAGATATCACTTGTTCAAAATCTTTATTTAAAGTCACCTGATAAGGGTTTTTTTTAATAAACTTAGTTAACGTACGATTAATCTTAATTTGATTGACAGGAATAATTGCTCTAGGTGAGGGGGACCACCACATAATAGGCTCCCCGGCATTAAACCAAGGAAATATTGCTTGTTCATAAGCTGATACTAGACGCTGAGGGCTAAGGTCACCACCAATGGCAATTAATCCATTAGGATCCGTCAAGGCTAGTTGAGTCGGCGGGAAAGCCAAACTTTCACTATCAAGATAATGGACAGTTTGGCTCATATTGTATTATTCAACTTTACAATTGGGGTAGTAATTAGCCTTTTGCATCTAAATAACGCTCTGCATCTAATGCAGCCATGCAACCAGAACCTGCAGAGGTGATTGCTTGACGATAAATGTGGTCAGCAACATCACCTGCTGCATATACACCTTCTACACTGGTTTGCGTTGCATTACCATTAGTGCCACTTTGAATAGTAATATACCCATCTTTCATTTCAAGTTGGTTAACAAAAATTTCTGTATTAGGTTTATGACCAATGGCAATAAATACCCCTGTCACTTCTAGTTCTTCTGTAGCTTCAGATTTCATATCTTTTAATCGTAAACCGGTAACGCCCATGTTATCACCCAACACCTCATCTAAAGTCCGGTCAAGGTGTAATACAATGTTACCATTTGCTACTTTTTCCATTAAACGTGCGGTTAATATTTTTTCGGAGCGAAATACATCTCTGCGGTGAATTAAATGCACTTCTGATGCAATGTTTGATAAATATAGCGCTTCTTCAACTGCAGTATTACCACCGCCGACAACAGCCACTTTTTGGTTGCGGTAAAAGAAACCATCACAAGTGGCACAAGCTGAGACACCCCGCCCCATAAATTTTTCCTCAGAAGGCAAACCTAAATACTGTGCTGAAGCGCCAGTACAAATAATTAGCGCATCACATGTATAGTAACCTGAGTCACCTTTTAAGGTAAAAGGGGTAGTATTAACATCGACTTCATTAATATGATCAAAAATAATCTCAGTATCAAATTTTTCTGCGTGCTCTTGCATACGATCCATTAATGCAGGGCCTGTTAAACCATTAGCATCACCAGGCCAATTTTCAACTTCTGTCGTGGTGGTTAATTGGCCACCTTGTTGTAAGCCTGTAATTATCACAGGGTTTAAGTTGGCACGGGCAGCATATACCGCTGCAGTATAGCCTGCTGGACCTGAACCCAAAATTAGTAAAGGGCAATGTCTAGTTTCGCTCATGATCACTCCAAGATAGTTAATATAATTTGTATTACTTTAATAACGCTATTGTCTTATTGATTGGGATTTTAAGCAAATAATACAAGTGGGTAAATCAGTTTTTATTAATTAATTCATACTTTGATATTAAGCTGTTTGTTTTTAGGTCAGTAAAAGTACAGCAGTAAGCTATATTGCTTGATAAGTATATTAAGGAGAGAAAAAAACCACTAATAAAAGCTTAGTGGTTTTTTAAAAGTTTTATAATAATTACACTTAGGTGTAATTATAGGTTTGCTAAAGCAATCTCTGGAGCAATGTACTCATAACCTAAAACATCTGCAACAGGCTTATAGGTGATTTTTCCACCTAAAACATTCAAACCTGCCATTAAATGTTCGTCACTAAGCAGTGCTTCTTTAGCACCTTTATTAGCTATTGTTACAGCAAATGGCATTGTTGCATTAGTTAATGCCATTGTAGAGGTTCGAGCTACACCACCTGGCATGTTAGCAACACAGTAGTGAACAACATCATCAACGACATAAGTTGGGTCTTGATGAGTGGTAGCTTTTGACGTTTCAAAACAGCCACCTTGGTCAATTGCTACATCAACAACAACAGCACCTTTTTTCATCATTTTTATGTGCTTTCGAGTAACTAATTTAGGAGCAGCAGCACCTGGAATTAATACAGCACCAATAACTAAGTCAGCCTCAACTATTAATTGGTCCATTGCATCAGCGGTTGAGTATACTGTTTTCAAACGACCATCAAACTCTGTATCTAATTGGCGTAAACGCGGTAAAGAACGATCCAAAATTGTAACGTCAGCTCCCATACCAACTGCCATGCGCGCTGCCTGTGTACCAACAACGCCGCCACCAATAACTAATACTTTAGCTGGAGCAACACCAGGTACACCACCTAATAATGCACCTAAGCCACCTTGTGCTTTTTCTAATGCATGAGCGCCTGCTTGAATCGACATACGACCAGCAACCTCTGACATAGGTGCTAATAAGGGTAAGCCACCGGTAGCAGCCGTTACCGTTTCATAAGCAATACACGTAGCGCCAGAAGCAACCAATAATTCAGTCTGTTGAGGGTCAGGGGCTAAATGTAAGTAAGTAAATAAGATTTGACCAGGACGAAGCATCTTACACTCAATAGCTTGAGGCTCTTTAACTTTGATGATCATATCAGCTGTTTCAAAAATCTCTGCAGCAGAGTCGATAATTTTAGCACCCGCGGCTATATATTGTTCATTATCAAAACCAATAGAGGCGCCACCATTATTTTCAACAATAATTTGATGACCGTTTACTGATAACTCTTTAACACCGGCAGGGGTTAAACCGATACGATACTCGTGGTTTTTAATTTCTTTTGGTACACCAATAATCATAGTTGTTCTCTCTATTATAAACTTGCTTGAGCTTAATAAAAGCTGCCTAAATATTTAAAGCTAGTATATTGATAATTTGATAGAATAACCTGTCGTAATTCTATTTTATCCGATATATAATACTGATAATTCCTTATTCTTTAGTCAAAAATATAATAATAATGCCCATAGATAAAAAAATTGATCGTATTGATCGTAATATCTTAGTCGAATTACAAAAAAATGGACGATTATCAAATGTTGAGCTCTCTAAACGGGTAGGTTTGAGTCCTACCCCTTGTTTAGAACGAGTCAAGCGGCTAGAAAAAGAGCATTATATTACGGGTTATCATGCGACGTTAAATCCTCAAAAACTTGATGCCGCTTTACTGGTAATAGTAGAAATCACTTTAACTAAGACGAGTCCTGATGTGTTTGACGATTTTTCAAAAGCGGTTCATGAACTTGACGTTATCCAAGAGTGTCATCTGGTCTCTGGGGATTTTGACTTTTTACTGAAAACACGAGTAAAAGATATGCTGGCATACCGTGAATTATTAGGAAGCACCTTGTTAAGGCTACCTGCGGTGAGTGAAAGTAGAACTTATGTCGTAATGGAAGAAGTAAAATCTGGCAACTTATTACCTATTAAACGTTAATCTATTTGCATTAAGCGTTTTAACTACGCAAAAAATTTGGTATTTTAATAGCCATAACAATTAAAAAGTATGAACAACGTTCCTAAGGTTACAATTCAATATGACTGAGACTTCTCAATTTTCAAAATTAAGTGGTATGCAGCGCCTTTTAGAAGCAGGGTTATTATTTTCCTGTGTATTTGCCATGTTTGTTATGTTGGCGCTATTTAGTTTTGATCCCGCAGATCCTGGTTGGTCTCAAACTGGTTATCAAACACCGGTCAGAAACTTAGGAGGAGCTGTAGGGGCCTACTTTTCAGATTTATTATTAAACCTATTTGGCTTGGTTGCATTCAGCCTTCCATTTATGTTGGCTATTAGCGGTTGGTTACTATTTCAAAAATATCGCAGCATAATGCAGCTTGATTATTTGATCTTAGGGTTGAAATTCATAGGACTTGTGATGTTTTACATTGGTATTACTTCACTAGCGAGTATGAATTTCGACGATGTTTTTTATTTTTCTGCAGGTGGGATTTTAGGCGATGTTTTAAGTAATAGTTTTATGCCTTACTTATCATTTATTGGCAGTACTTTATTATTTTTAATGTTTACTTGTGCGGGCTTTGTCTTATTAACAGGTGTTTCTTGGCTAACAATCATCGACCTTATTGGCCAATACACTATTATAGCTTTTCAATATTGCATTATCCTCCCAGGCATTATTAAGACCAAGGTTACTTCAAACAATTCCCTTTCTAGGAATGCAAAAGGAATAAAGTCTTCTGTTAAACCGAGTAAAGTCCCTAAGGTAAAGGGTCCATTACAGTCTGAATCCATGGACGATGTATACAATGATCAACTTAATAAACAAAGTGAAACACTAGAGGTATCAGACCTCGATGATTTCGATATTTCTGAAGAATATTATAATATGGATGAGGACGATGACTCTACAGTACCTCTTCCTGATTTTGTAAGAAACAACCTTGCTAAAGATATTGTTATTGATGACTTAAGTAATAGTTCTGTTAAAGATAAAAAAGATATTAATCATTTTGTCGCTATTGATGATTTAATGAGTGGCCCCTTAGAATTTAATGTTCAGGAAAAGGTCAACGAAGAAGAAATTTCTGCAGCATTTAAAGACGTTGATAAAATAGCAGTCCCAAACGCTGCGCCTAATCAGATAACTAATGATCTAATAGCTTCACAAGAAGACAGATATCAAGGATTACCTGCATTAGATTTACTGGACCGCCCAGATAAAGCGGAAAACCCCATTGAACAAGAAGTATTAGATCGAGTTAGCCGGCTAGTTGAAGCTAAATTAAAAGAATTTGGTGTTCAAGTTAATGTGGTAGCCGTTTATCCAGGTCCCGTTATTACTCGCTTTGAATTAGACTTAGCACCGGGCGTGAAAGTAAGTAAAATATCTAACTTATCCAAAGATATAGCTCGTTCATTATCAGCTAAAAGTGTTCGCGTCGTTGAAGTTATTCCGGGTAAATCCGTTATTGGTATTGAAATTCCAAATAAACACCGTGAAATAGTCAATTTAATTGAAATTATCGAGTGCGATGATTTCAAAAATTCACCTTCACCATTAACAATGGCCATAGGTAAAGACATTGCAGGTGACCCTGTTGTCGTTGACCTTGGCAAAATGCCCCATTTACTCGTTGCAGGTACTACCGGCTCAGGTAAGTCTGTAGCCGTCAATACTATGATTTTAAGTCTTCTTTATAAGTCTTCACCTGATGATGTTCGCTTAATAATGATAGATCCTAAAATGCTTGAATTGTCAGTGTATGAAGGTATTCCTCATTTATTATCAGAAGTGGTTACTGATATGAAAGATGCGGCAAATGCATTGCGTTGGTGTGTTGGTGAAATGGAACGCCGTTACAAATTAATGTCGGCATTAGGTGTAAGAAATCTAAAAGGTTACAACATTAAAATTGCCAAAGCGATTGAAGCGGGTGAACCTTTAATCGACCCGATTTGGCAACCCACTGATGGATTAGATCAAACCCCCCCTTTGTTAGAGAAGTTACCAAGTATTGTAGTTATCGTCGATGAATTTGCTGATATGATCATGATCGTTGGTAAAAAGGTTGAAGAACTGATTGCTCGTATCGCGCAAAAAGCACGTGCTGCGGGTATTCATTTAATACTAGCGACTCAAAGACCCTCTGTTGATGTCATTACCGGGTTAATTAAAGCGAATATTCCAACACGCATGGCGTTACAAGTTTCTTCTCGTATCGACTCAAGAACGATTCTAGATCAACAAGGTGCAGAACAGTTACTAGGTTGGGGTGATATGTTCTATTTACCTCCGGGTACTGGTGTACCTACCCGTATTCATGGTGCATTTGTTGACGATCATGAAGTTCATGCGGTTGTCAAAGATTGGAAAGCACGTGGTAAACCTCAATACATTGAAGAAATTTTGACAGGAGCTTCTGATCAAGAAATTCTATTACCTGGTGAGCAAGCTGATGGTGAGCAAGCAGAAGAGCTTGATACCTTATATGATGAAGCCATTTCTTTTGTAACTGAAAATCGTCGAGTCTCAATTTCTAGCGTACAACGCAAGTTCCGTATAGGTTATAATCGCGCAGCTCGAATTGTTGAGCAAATGGAAGTTCAGGGCATAGTCACAACGCCAGGTCATAATGGAGCTCGCGAGGTCTTAGCACCTGCGCCAATAAAGGATTAGAATGAAAACCATGATCAAATTACCAACGTTTTCTCAAAGTACATTATTATTCCTGGTTTTTGTTTTAATTCTCTGCTTCTACTCGGCGTATTCCTCCAAGGCTTATAGCGGAGAAGATAATCGCTCAGGAAAGATAAATGAACAAACAGCAAATAATCAGCTATTTACTATAGATAAGACCGCAATTACTGTAAATAGAGCCAAACAAGACTTAATGGCAAAGTTAAGTGAAATTAACTATATAAATGCTAAATTTAAGCAAATAGTTGTTAACGAAGACGATGATGTACTTCAAGAAGGTTATGGTACATTAGCTATTAGTAAGCCAAACCTCGTCAACTGGCACACCACAGAGCCAAGTGAAACATTAATTATATCTGATGGTAAAGATCTTTGGTTTTATGACCCCTTTATTGATCAAGTTAGCCTTTATTCTCTTAGTAAATCAATTGCCAATACACCGGTATTGTTACTAACAAGTGAAGACCCCGCTTTATGGAATAATTTTCAAGTGAGTCAAATCAATAATGGTAATTACGTAATTCATTCATTAGATGTTAATAGCCAAGTAAAATCTTTAGAATTAAGTTTTAATAACGAGCAGTTGTCTAAGTTATCAATACTCGATAGTACGGGGCAGGTCAGTCATATTAGTTTAATCGATGTTGATTTTATCACCCAACCTAAAGCATCTTTATTTGAGTTTGTTATTTCAGAGGGTATTACCGTTGATGACCAACGCTAATGGCTCATTAGACTTCGGTGAACAATGTCAGCAAAATTCAACGATGGATATAACTGATAATCTAGCCTGTCCACTTGCTGCTCAAATGCGTCCACAAAATCTTGAGGAGTATGTCGGTCAACAACATATCTTGGCCAAAGGTATGCCTTTAAGAATATCAATTGAGCAAGGGCAATGCCCTTCAGTAATCTTTTGGGGCCCACCTGGAACAGGTAAAACTACGTTAGCTGAAATAATTGCCACTACAGCAAACGCTGAGATTGAACGCGTATCTGCCGTTACTTCTGGTATTAAAGAAATTAGACAAGCGATCGATAATGCGAGACAACGTGCCAATCATCAACATAAAAAAACAATACTATTTGTCGATGAAGTACATCGTTTTAATAAAAGTCAGCAAGATGCCTTTCTGCCACATATAGAAAACGGAACGATAATTTTTATTGGCGCAACAACAGAAAACCCTGCATTTGAGTTAAATAATGCGTTGTTATCACGAGCAAGAGTTTATACTCTCAAAAAATTAACGACCGCAGATTTAAGCGCAGTATTAGCAAGAGCCATAACAGAACAAACTCGTGCAAATCAAGTAGACATTATTATTGATGCTGACGCCAAACAGAGTTTATTAATAAGAGCAAATGGTGATGCAAGGCGCTTACTAAATTTACTAGAAAACTGCCTTGTTATCGTGCCGACTACTGATAAAGGTAAAACCTTGACGCTGGAATTAATCAGCCAAGTCGCGGGTAGTAAGATTGCCCTTTATGATAAAGGTGGTGATGCATTTTATGACATGATCAGTGCTTTTCATAAATCAGTCAGAGGCTCTGACCCCGATGCCGCCTTATATTGGTATGCAAGAATAATTACTGCTGGCGGTGATGCTTTGTATGTAGCAAGACGTTTATTAGCTATCGCTAGTGAAGATATAGGTAACGCCGACCCCCGTGCGATGCAATTAGCGATTAATGCTTGGGACACCTTTCAACGAGTTGGACCGAGTGAAGGCGAAAGAGCTATCGCCCAAGCATGTGTTTATATGGCACTAGCACCCAAGAGTAACGCAGTTTATAATGCGTTTAATCAAGCGAAAGTTCTTGCTCAACAAACCAATGATTTAGATGTACCTGAACACCTTAAAAATGCGACCAGTGATATAACCAAAGAATTGGGCCATGGTTGTAGTTATCGATATGCCCACGATGAAGTTAACGCATTTGCTGCAGGAGAAAATTATTTCCCTAAAGAAATTGCCGATACTCAATTGTATCAACCATCAGAGCGTGGTTTAGAAAAACAGCTTAAAGACAAACTAAAATACTTAAACGCATTGAACAGGACTAGTAATGACCAACGGTATTAACACTTTCACTTTATATCTCCTTGTTGCGGTTGGTGGTGCAAGTGGTGCAAGTTTACGATTTTTTATTTCACAATTAATTTTAAATTGGCTCGGAAAAGGGTTCCCTTTTGCCACTTTGGTGGTTAATATTTCGGGTTCTTTGCTCATGGGTTTTTTATACGGCTTAATTGAGCAGCTAAATTTAGAAATTCAGGTATATCGGACACTCATAGGAATAGGTTTTTTAGGTGCATTTACCACTTTTTCAACTTTTTCCTTAGATACCCTGTTGTTATTTCAACAAGGCGACATAATAAAAGCGATGCTCAATATCATACTTAATGTCACCCTTTGTGTTTTGGCTGCCGCATTGGGAATATTTGTTGTTGCCCTTTTTAATAAATAACTCAATCAATAAAATAACGCGTGATGAACGACAGATGTTTATCACCATTAACTAAAATAGAACGTGACATACTATGCTTGATCCAAAATTACTCAGAACAGACTTAGAAAACATTGCGTTACAACTCACTAGACGTGGCTTTACTTTAGATACTGAATCATTATCAACGTTAGAAGAAAAACGTAAAATCATCCAAGTTAACACTCAAGAGTTGCAAAGCCAAAGAAATACCCGTTCAAAATCAATTGGCCAAGCAAAAGCTCGCGGTGAAGATATTAAACCATTGTTGGCCGAAGTTGGTCAGTTAGGAGAAGCGTTAGAAGCGGCTAAAATTGAGCAAAATAAGATACTAGAGCAAATTAATACCATAGCGTCATCAATCCCTAATCTATTAGACGCCTCAGTCCCTAATGGGGCAAGTGAAGATGACAATATTGAAATAAAAACATGGGGTACACCTCGTGTTTTTGATTTTGAAATTAAAGACCATGTTGATTTAGGTGCTGGCCTAGGTAAAGGCTTAGACTTTGAAAGTGGTGCCAAATTAGCAGGGACCCGTTTTGCCGTAATGCGTGGTCAGGTTGCTAGATTACATCGTGCCTTAGCACAATTCATGCTTGATGTTCATACAGAAGAACACGGCTACCAAGAAATGTATGTACCATACCTTGTTAATCAAGACTCTTTATACGGTACCGGGCAATTACCAAAATTTGGTGAAGATTTATTTCATACTGAACTTTCGGGTAAAAACTTATCATTAATCCCAACATCAGAAGTGCCGTTAACTAATCTAGTCCGTGATGAAATTATTGATGAAGCTGACTTACCAATCAAAATGACGGCTCACACACCTTGTTTTAGATCTGAAGCTGGCTCGGGTGGTCGTGATATTAGAGGTCTTATTCGTCAACATCAATTTGATAAAGTTGAAATGGTACAGATCGTTAAACCTGAAAACTCCATGGCCGCACTTGACGAACTGACCGGTCATGCTGAAAAAATATTAGAAAAACTGGGTTTACCTTACCGTACTGTTATTTTATGTACCGGTGATATTGGTTTTAGTGCGGCTAAAACTTTTGACTTAGAAGTGTGGTTACCGGCTCAGAACACTTACCGTGAAATATCTTCATGTTCATGTATGGGCGACTTCCAAGCGAGAAGAATGCAAGCACGTTTCCGTAACAGCGAAACCAATAAACCTGAACTATTACATACTTTAAATGGCTCGGGCTTAGCAGTAGGGCGTACCTTAGTGGCAATACTTGAGAATTACCAACAAGCTGACGGTAGTGTTGATATCCCCGCAGTATTACAGCCTTATATGAAGGGTATTGTTAAGATAGGTTAACACCCATATTAGCGATATAGTGTATCTTTAAATCCGTCGTTATTTAATGGTTAACGGCGGTTTTTTTATTTTAGGACCATAAGAACATACAATCGAAATAATTTGACCCATTACAGGTCTACTTATTAGTGATCATCAATTTCATTAGGTGTACTTTGCTTCGTAATATTCTTACCCAACTGTTAGTTTTTTTCTTAATCTTTCATAGCCTTTCATTTTTACGTGAAACGACGATGTTATCGACTTCTACTTCGATTAAAGACACGGTTATTGAACTACCTACTTTGATGGGAGATAAAATAAAAGTCCATTCGGAGGGAAAAAAAACTGTTATTTATTTTTTTGCTCCTTGGTGTCAAGTTTGTCATGCCAGCATTAGTAACTTACAAAGCTTATTCGAAAATAATGAGGACATTGATGTGATTGCTGTCGCAATGGACTACCTTTCTGTCAGCGAGGTTTCGCAATTTAACCAGAAACATCAACTGAGCTTTCCAATTGCTTTAGGTAATGAACAGATTAAAAAACACTTTAAGATCACAGGTTATCCAAGTTATTACATTTTAGATGAATATAATACAATAACTGGTCGTTCACTTGGCTATTCATCGGAAATCGGCTTATATTTACGGTCTCTTTAAAGCTTTTGATCTAGGCCATGTTTGTGTACACTAATGGCTCACAAAAGCCTAGCTCACAGTAAAGGTATAAATATTCTTATGCAAATCTCATCAAACTTTGACAGTGGTAATATTCGTGTAGTCGATGCCAGTCAAGCAAATAATATCCAGTTAGAAATTGTCAAAGACAACGAGTCTGATTTTTATCAATGGTTTCATTTTAAATTACAACAAAGCTCTGACGATAATGAAAACAGTGAGCATGTTATTCACTTAACGAATGCCGGTAATTCAGCCTACGTTGAGGGCTGGGAAGATTACCAAGCGGTTGCTTCCTATGATCGTGAACATTGGTTCCGTGTCCCTACTGAATTTGATGGTGAAAAACTAACGATTACTCTAACGCCAGAGTATGATTCAGTATATTTTGCTTATTTTGCTCCTTACAGCTATGAACGCCATCAAGACTTAATTCATGGGGCACAAATGCACCTAGATTGTCAGTTACAAGTGTTGGGACAAACGCTTGATGGCCGAGATATGAGTTTGCTGAAAGTTGGAGAAGAAGGGCAAGGTAAAAAAGTCATTTGGCTAACAGCCCGCCAACATCCAGGTGAATCTATGGCTGAATGGTTCATTGAAGGTTTTATTGATCGTCTTCTTGACGAAGATGATGGTGCCGCACGTGCGTTATTAAATAAAGCAGTATTTTATATTGTTCCTAATATGAATCCCGATGGCAGTGTTCGTGGTCATCTTAGGACAAATGCTTGTGGTGCCAACCTAAATCGTGAATGGCAAACCCCAACAATGGACCGTAGCCCTGAGGTTTACTTAGTGCGGTCGATGATGAAGAAAACAGGGGTTGATTTATTTTTAGATATTCATGGCGACGAAGCACTTCCATATAACTTTGTTGCTGGCTGCGAAGGTAACCCTTCATATAACGATAGAAATAAAGCGTTAGAAGACCAGTTTAAAAAATTCTTAATTAGTATTACACCTGAGTTTCAAGACGATAAAGGTTACGATAAAGATGCACCAGGTAAAGCCAATATGACAGTAGCGACTAATTGGGTTGGTGAGCAGTTTAACTGCTTAGCTTTTACTATTGAAATGCCATTTAAAGATAACGCGTTACTGCCTGATTATAGTGTTGGCTGGTCAGATGAACGAAGTAGCTTGTTAGGGCGAGATGTATTAACAACTGTATATCATATGGTAGATGACTTAAGATAAAGCACAGACTTAAAGCGTTATAACACTTAATTTTCTTTATTCAAGGATGAATAATATGTCGTCATATCAAGGATGAAAAAGAACGATAACAATCAATTTCAAATAATAATAATAGGAGAGATACGTGCAAGAAATCGTTGATATGCTTAATGGCTTCATTTGGAGTCCCGCATTAATTTACTTATGTTTAGGAACAGGGTTATTTTTTACCATCCTAACGAGATTTGTCCAAATACGTCAATTTAAAGAAATGTTTCGCTTATTGCTTTCAGGCAAAAGTTCGGAAAAAGGTATTTCTTCATTTCAAGCTTTAGCCGTTTCGTTGTCAGGCCGTGTCGGTACAGGTAATATTGCTGGTGTTGCTGCCGCCATAGGTTTTGGTGGCCCAGGTGCTGTTTTTTGGATGTGGGTAGTTGCTTTTTTTGGCGCTGCTACCGCTTATATTGAATCAACTAACGCACAAATTTATAAAGAAGAAGAAGATGGTGTTTATCGTGGTGGCCCAGCTTACTACATTGAAAAAGCTATGGGACAAAAGTGGTATGCCTGGATCTTTGCTATTGCCACTATAATTGCCTGTGGTATTTTATTACCCGTTGTTCAGTCAAATGGTATAGGTGCGTCACTGGTTAATGTTTTTGGTACTGGCGGTAACGTCTCTTCATTTTTAGGTGATCTTCCATTAACTAAAGTCTATGCAGCAACCTTTGTCGTGCTAATCCTTGGATTTATTATTTTTGGTGGTGTTAAACGTATTGCTAACTTCACCCAGATTGTTGTGCCATTTATGGCATTAGCCTATATCATTATCGCTTGCGTTATTATAGCTATGCATATTGAACTGCTACCTGGAATTTTCATGTCAATAATCTATGACGCTTTCACGCCTATGGCTGGTTTTGGTGCGGCAATAGGTTGGGGAGTTAAACGTGGTGTTTACTCAAATGAAGCAGGCCAGGGTACTGGGCCGCATGCAGCAGCAGCTGCCGAAGTTGATCACCCTGCACAACAAGGGTTAGTCCAAGCATTTTCTGTTTATATTGATACCTTATTTGTTTGTTCTGCTACTGCTTTTATGATTTTAATTACTCAGGCTTACAATGTTATGCCAGAAGGAAGTAGCGTGTTTATTATTCAAAACCTTGCTTCAGATGTTGTTATTAATGGCCCTGCATTTACCCAAATTGCCGTAGACAGTGTCTTGACCGGTTTTGGTAAGCCCTTTATTGCGGTTGCTTTATTCTTCTTTGCTTTTACTACGGTACTTGCCTATTACTTTATCGCAGAAAATAATGTTTCTTATATCAATCGAACCATTAAAATTCCTGCGTTAAGATTCTTATTAAAAGTCACTATCATGTCAGCTGTTTTTTACGGAACGGTTGCTCAACCAAGTGCAGCTTGGGGGATGGGTGATGTGGGCGTAGGTATAATGGCTTGGTTAAATATTATTGGGATTTTGATTATTTTCTTTATGTCAAAACCAGCAATTAAGGCGCTGCATGATTATGAACGTCAACAAAAAGAAGGGGTTGAAAAGTACACTTTTGATCCGCTCAAATTGGGCATTAAAAATGCGGACTTCTGGGAACAACGTATAGAACAACAGCGCTTAGAAACCCCCAATGATAATTTGGTACAAAAGTAGTCTTATTAAAGTTATTTTCAACTTTTTATCGAAAAAACGCCCATAAGGGCGTTTTTTTTTGTAAAATACCATACATCTTAAAATGAGTGAGAATGTTTAATCAATGGCTGTCATAAACTGTCCAAGTTGTAATAAAAAAATATCTGATAAAGCTAATTCTTGTAGCCATTGCCAATTAAATTTAGCCAGTTTAGATAAAGATAAAATACAATCATTATCAAAAGTAAATTTTGTCCAAAAACATCAACGTTTAATGAATCACTCATTTATTGCCATGTTGTTATTTTGTGGTGGTTTCCTCTTTTTCTGGCAATATGCTAGTTCAGGTACATGGCAATATATAGCCGCGGTGGCAAGTACGGTCGCAGGTTTTGTGCTTTACCTTATTACACGCATCCGCTTATTATTTTTAAAAAGAAGTAAATAAATTATGGAATTATTATCCTTAGTCGACAACATGAATGAAGAAATGTACCTTCGATTAAAGTGTGCTGCAGAAACCGGTAAATGGCCTGAAGGCACTGATGTTGCAAAAGAGCAAAGAGAATCTGCTCTACAAATTACCATGGCTTATCAGGCTCGTCACTTAAACTCAGATCAAATCTTATCTATTGGCGCCGACGGTGAAATAGTCAATAAATCTAAAAGTGTGTTAAGAAATGAGTTAAAACAAGCCACAAAGCAAACAACTGACACTACATTAGATCCCAATAACATCGCTAGGTTCTCAAATTTATGATTTTTTCCAAATTTTTTAAAGCAAAATGGCAACACAAAGATAGTAATATACGTTTAATGGCTATTAACGATGAATTATCAGTAACAACAGCTGATCACCTTAACGTTTTGCAGCAATTATTGGCAAATGATGACAATGAGTTCGTACGCCGTGCCGTGCTGTTAAAAATTAACACCTTCGAGCAATGGTTATCGAGTAGCAGCGAGAATTCAAATCCTAAAATTAAAGATTATGCGCATCAACAACTTGTAAAAATGATGCACGGCAAACATGATATTATTTTAACGGATCAGCAAAAACAAGTATTCTTAACTGACGATAAATACCACAAATTATTAGAGCCTTGGCTACACAGCGAAACCGATACCAGCACTATTATTTCTTTATTTGAAAAAATCAATAAACCACATCTTAGTCATACCTTATTTATAGAAAAACAAAATGATCAATTTCAACAATATTTAATTAACCTAACCGACGATCTTGCATTACTGGCAAAATTTAGTAAAAAAGCTGTTAATACTCGTATTGCTGATTTGATAGTAAGCAAAGTAAGTGCGTTGAAAGACCTTACTGAAAAACCAATAAAACTAACGAAGAATATTCAACTAATCTTAGCTAAATTATTAGCGCTCAAAGATATCATTGAGTACAGTAAATATCTTGATAAAAAGGTGGAATTACAACAAGAATGGCTCAATGCTCAAACTGAATTTACTTGTTTAGATCCGCTACAAGTTTCACTGTTTACTAATAGATTTAACGAAATTAATGAACAATTAGATAAAATATTTCTTGTCAAAAAAGAAAACTATCAACAACAACTTATTGAACAGCAATTAATTAGTGAAAAGCAGACGGCTAAATCTGAGTTTGATTTAACACTCACTGAGCTAGATCACGCATTAACCAACAGTATTTTTGAAAACACTACATTAGATGAGGGGTTGTTTACCAGTCAGTTGGCCATGCTAACAACTCAAGTTAATGCTTCAGTGCTAACTGAAAAAGAAAAATCTAATTATTCTTCACTAATAAAACAACACGCATTAAAGTTAACTCAGTTACCTGCTATCGCAATATCGGTTAGTGAAGCAACAAGTTTAATATCAAAGATTTCACAATTATCTATTCCAACATCTTTAAGTCAATACAGTGAGAGACAACCTATATTCAATGACTGGCTTAACAGTTGGCAAGAAATTGAAAAAAAAACCAGAGGAATCATACCTGATTCAATAAAAAGTGCCTATCGTCAAATCCGCAATGAATGGCAGAAAGGTTTAGCACCATTTTCACAACAGCAAAAACAACTATTTAGTCAAACACAAAAGAAGCTCAATGATTTAAAACGATTGTTGGCAACAGGTAAGTACAATGCCTCATTTGGTTTATTTAAAGCAATAGAAAGAAGCCACATAAATTTATCCTCTAGCCAGCAGCAAAAAATTGAAAAAGATTTTGATACAGTAAGTAAAAAAATCACTGAGTTAAGTGACTGGGAACATTATATAGCGACACCGCGTAAACAAAAGATGTTAGATGATATTAATGTCATCGTTGCTTGCCCCCTTGATAATCCGAATGATCAGGCGAGCAAGGTTAAAGAATTTAGGAAAGCTTGGAATTTACTTGGTCATGCGGATGATGAATTAGACAAACCATTAAATGAGGCATTTAACCTAGCGTGTGAACAAGCATTTGCTCCTTGTCGTCTATTTTTTGGTGAACAAGAAAAATTGCGAGAAAAGCATCTTGCTACCCGACTTTTACTTATAGAACAGGCTAAAGAATTATCGCTATCAATTAGTAATAATGATACTAGTCAACTCGATTTTAAAGTAATCGATGGCCAATTAAACAAACTGAATCAAGCATGGTCTGAATCAGGAGAGGTAGACCGTCAGAAATATAACGCTTTACAGTTTCAATTCACTGATAATTTAGCACCAATCAAAATTATTATTAATGACTTTCATCAACAAAATATTAGTTTGAAAAATGCGTTAATTAATAAAGTAAAGTTAGAGATCGAAAACGAAGATATTAATCTTGCTATCGAAAACACCAAAAAATTTCAAAACCAATGGCGGGAACTTGGTTTTGCCGGCCCGAGACAAGATAATAAACTTTGGCAAAATTTTAGAAAAGCCAATGATGAGTTATTTAAAAAGCGTGATCTCCTAAAAGTAAATGAAAAGGAACAGCAATCTAATCAGAAGTTAGCTTTTGAACAAGAATTTGAGACGATGAAAAACCAGTTTTCATCAAAATTGGATAAAAATGAGTTACAAACCATTAAGCAACAGGCTCTGGACTTACAACAAACAGTAATTAATATAAAGCCGGTCATCAAGTCCATTATTTTGTCGGTTGATCGTTTTATTATTGAAATAAATGATCAACTTAAAGCGCTTGGTTTAGTTCGGGAAAAGCAAATTTGGGTTAACATTTTTTCAGTAATTCAAAATGTTGCTAATAACAACATCAGTAAAGCCACTATTCATGAGTCAGCAGAGTATTTAATGCTTTCACCAGCGTGGCGTAAAATGCTTATAGAAGAAATTTTTGCCGCTTCGGTTAATAAAAATATCGACCATAATAGACAATTAAAAACGTTAGAGTTAGAAATCCTAGCGGGTCTAGACTCACCGAAAGAGTTTGCTCAACAACGTATGCAAATTCAAGTTAAGTTAATGCAAGATAAAATGACTTCAGGGGTTGGTATTAATTTAGAACAGAGTTTTAATGAATGGCTTACTCAAGGAGCTATATCTAAAGATGACTTACCTTTAATATTAAGAGTGAAACCTATATTTTGTCATTAGAAAAAATAAGAGGAGCTTCGCTATACTTGCTAAGTTCCTCTTAGTTCATAATATTCTCATTACTAGGCCGTTAGTTCACCACATAAATCTTTTTGCATTAACGTTCGAATAGTGTCAACTTCAATATTTTGACTAAGTAAAAAATGTAACTTAGCCAAGGTTGCTTCCAACGTCATATCCTTAGCACCTATGACTCCACAATCATTTAGTGCAGATCCCGTAGCGTAACCCCCCATATTTACAGTACCTTTTAAACATTGGCTACTATTGATAACGATAATACCTTGTCGATGCGCTTTAGCTAAGCAGTTAAGTAAATCAGGATCTTGAGGCGCATTACCAACACCATAACTCCTTATAATTAATGCCTTTACTGGTTGCCTGATAACATTTTCAATTAATAGACTACTGATACCTGGGTATAGATGAATCACACCTATCGGTTGTAGTGTGATTTTTTGTAAGACTACCTCAGTATGTGGTTTTTCTTCAATATTACCTGCTATTAACCGGATATTTATCGCTGTCTCTAGCAGCGGTTGAATATTGGGAGAATCAAAAGCATCAAAGCCATCAGCATAAACTTTGCTGCATCGATTTCCCCGATAGAGCTTATTATTAAAAAACAAACCCACTTCACATATAGGGTAGTTTGCTGCGACATATAAAGCGTTCAGTAAATTAACTTGCCCATCTGAGCGTAATTGACTAAGAGGGATTTGTGAGCCAGTGACTATGATAGGCTTGGACAGGTTTTTAAACATAAATGATAATGCTGAGCTAGTATAAGCCATAGTATCTGTTCCGTGCAGAACAACAAAACCATCATACTCATTATAATTTTTCATAATATCATCAGCGATCCGTTGCCAATCACTCGGTGCCATATTTGCTGAATCTATTAATGGGGTATACTCATTAATAGTAAAGTCTGGCATTTCGCTGCGATGAAAGTCTGGGATTTTATTAATTGCATCGGTTAAATGTCCTTTTACAGGGATATAACCTTGAGTACTGGTTTTCATACCAATAGTGCCACCGGTGTACGCTATATATATTCGTTTTTTCATATGTATCTATTCATTTTTTTTAAAAGGTAAAGTCACAATAAGAAAGTTTATTATTTTCTCTATAACAAATTAATGCGTAATTTAAGTTAAACCTAATTTATCTCACAAGCCATACATAAAACATAAATCCCCTGAGGGTCATTAAATTGCTTAAGTGCATTAAGTTTATTATTCATAACAGTAATAAATTGAGTTAAATGATCTTTAGAAATGACAGCTTCTGACTCATTAGTCAAACTCAGTAACTGTGATGTTGAGCCTAATAAGTTTTGCAGCAGTTTATCTTTAGCAGAAGATTCTTTTTCAATTAATAACGTATCATATATATCGAGTTCAGCTAATTGTGCAGCGGCAATTATCGCATCAGTAATGTCACCAAGTTCATCGACCAGACCTAATTCTTTTGCTTTTAAACCCGACCATACACGGCCCTGAGCAATAGCGTCTACTTGGGCTAATGTCATGTCTCTGTTTTTCGCGACTAAGGTTATAAAGTCTTGGTAACCACGTTCAACATTTAATTGAAATAACTTCGACATACCAGATGATAAAGGTCGTGTTGGCCCAAAACCAGCAATGTCGGTGGTTGAAACACCATCAGTAGAAACACCTAATTTCTTTAATGAATTTTCAAAGGTCATCATTAAACCATAAATACCAATTGAGCCTGTAATTGTTGTTGGTGAAGCGAAAATTTTATCAGCTGGCGCTGATATCCAATACCCTCCTGAAGCAGCATATGTTCCCATCGATACGACTACAGGTTTACCTGAAGCTTTAAGTAAATCAATTTCACGACGAATAACTTCAGATGCATATGCACTACCGCCCGGACTATCAACACGTAAAACAACCGCTTTTACTTTATTATTTTCCCTTGCTTGTCGTAGTAATTTTGACGTACTTGCGCCACCAATAGTGCCAGCTTTTTGATGACCATTTAATATAGTGCCTTTAGCAACTATGATCGCTACTTTGTCAGAACTGGGATCAATAATTGGATAAGGAGAGGTAATCGTTGATAAATAACTCTTAAAACTAATATGATTATAACTCTCACCACTATCATTTTTACCGACGAGTTCAATTAAGTCTGAACGCATCTCAGCTTGAGTTTTTAACTGGTCAACCCACTGGTTATCAAGAGCGTACTGAGCAAAGTTACTATTAGCCGATTCAAATTTATTAATAAGGGTATCAATGTCTTCATCAAAATTTTCAATACCAAAGCCTCTTTGCGCTGCCACATCTATTTTATATTGTCCCCATAGATCATTTAACCAAACTTTATTAGCTGCTTTTGCTTCTGCCGACATATCATCACGCATATAAGGTTCAACAGCAGATTTATAGGTACCTACTCGAAAAATATGCTGGCTTATTTCCAGTTTGTCTAAAGCGGATTTAAAATACATTTGATAACGGCCGTATCCATCAAGAATCATCCACCCTTTAGGATCGAGCCAAATATCATTGGCAAAACTGGCAAGATAATATTGGTCTTGTGTAAATTGTTCACCCATGGCAATAATTTTTTTACCTGAAGCTTTAAAATTTCCAAGGGCTTTGGCAATATCTCTTAATTTTGTTAAACCTGCTTGATTTAAATTTTGTAGCTGTAAAACCAATATTGAAATACGAACATCGTCTTTAGCTTTGTTGATTACATCGATTACATCACTGAGTAGAACTTCAGGGCGTTTATCATCGTTATTAAGCGCCTCGTTTAAAAAGGCATTCATGGGATCTACTTCACGTTTTTGTTCAACAATATCACCACTGATATTGAATACTAACGCTGCTTTAGCCGGTACCACTATGTCACTTTCATTACTGGTGATAGCGATAAAGAGGACTGAGACCAAAGAGAAAAAAACGATATTAATAATAATTTTTCTAGTGGTATTTAAAAACTTAAAAATTTTACTGCTAATACGTCTAAAAAGGCTAGAGTTGTTGTTCATAGTGTCATCACAAAAATATTTTTATATAATGATGCTATGCTACTTAATCTTTAACCGCTTAAGTAGTTAAAATTGTAACTATTTACGTATTTGACCGTTGTTTTTATATTTAACCGATTTAAAATCGTCTTACTATTAATTACGCGTCTAAACAAAATACAATCTAACAAAGAGAAACTAATGATGGATAGCCTTGAGTTATTGTTAACACGCCAGTCTAATGCGTATTTAACGGAACCTTCCCCAAATAACCATGATATTGACCTTATTTTAAAGGCGGGGATGAGAGTACCTGATCATGGAGGATTGATGCCTTGGCAGTTTTTAATTGTTGCTGAGCAAGGCTTACAAAAGCTTAGTGATATATTTGCAGCAACAGTGGATGATAACGATGAAAAACAACTCATTAAAATTAAAAAGAAACCGTTTCGTGCCCCGATGATTATTGTCGTTTCTACTGTATATAAGTCACATGAGAAAGTCCCCAAACAAGAACAGCTTATTACCGCAGGTTGTTGTACACAAGCTATGCAGATGGCGGCATTTTCATTAGGCTATGGTGCGGTGTGGCGAACAGGTTCTTTTGCTTATCATCAGGAGGTAAAAAAAGGCTTATCAATTGAGTCACATGAAGATATTGTCGGTTTTTTATATCTCGGTACCCCGAGTAAAGACGTAAAGCTTAAAGAAACAAAGTTTCATCAGGATAAAGTGACTTACTTATAAGTATTCACTATATTTATAAGAAATGCGTTTTTTAGCGAACATAAAAAACCGCCATCAGAAAATATCTGATGGCGGTTTTTATACCTTACCTTTTAATTATTAGTTAAAAAGTAGCGTTATTTGGCGTTCTTGGGAAGGGAATAACATCACGAACATTCTGCATACCTGTAGCGTAAGCAACTAATCGTTCAAATCCTAAACCAAAACCTGAATGCGGCACTGTGCCATAACGACGTAGATCACGATACCAACTATAATCTGCAATATCTAAATTCATTTCAGCTAATCGAGCATCAAGTACATCAAGACGTTCTTCACGTTGACTACCACCAATGATTTCACCAATACCGGGGGCTAATATATCCATAGCAGCGACGGTTTTGCCATCATCATTTAAGCGCATATAAAAAGATTTAATATCTTTAGGATAGTTTTGTAAAACTACCGGACCATTAAAATGTTCTTCTGCAAGATAACGCTCATGCTCTGAGTTTAAGTCAACTCCCCAAGAAACTGGATTTTGGAATTTTTTATCACAATTCTCTAAAATAGTAATGGCATCAGTATAATCAAGACGGACAAAGTCATTATTAATCACTGAATTTAAACGCTCGATAACAGTTTTATCAACACGTTGTTGGAAAAAGGCCATATCGTCGCTACGCTCTTCTAATAGTGCTGCGAAAACGTATTTCAACATCTCTTCGGCTAAATCGGCAGCATCAGAAAGGTTGGCAAAAGCAATTTCAGGCTCTATCATCCAGAACTCAGCTAAATGGCGGCTAGTATTTGAATTTTCTGCGCGGAAAGTAGGGCCAAAGGTGTACACTTTTGACAATGCACAACAGTATGTTTCAACATTTAATTGGCCTGATACCGTTAAGAAAGTCTCTTTACCGAAAAAATCTTTTTCATAATCAACTTTGCCTTGATCAGTTTTTGGCAAATTCTCCATATCTAAAGTACTAACACGGAACATTTCACCCGCTCCTTCGCAATCACTACCCGTTATAAGAGGTGTGCTGATCCAGAAATAACCTTTACTGTGTAAAAAACGATGCACAGCTTGTGCTAATGAATTTCTAACGCGTGTTACAGCACCACCAATATTGGTACGTGCACGTAAATGAGCATGTTCGCGTAAATATTCAATGCTATGACGCTTTGCTGCCATAGGGTAAGTATCTGGGTCTTCAACTAAACCGAGTACTTCAACGGATGTTGCTTGTATTTCAAACGACTGGCCTTGACCTGGCGATTCAACTAAAATGCCAGTAACTTTTACCGCACTACCTGTGGTGAGTTTTAAAACATCTTGTTGATAATTATTGAGATCACTATTAACAATAGCTTGGATAGCATCAAAACATGAGCCATCATGAATAGCTAAAAATGAGATGCCTGCTTTAGAATCTCGACGAGTACGTACCCAACCATGAACTGTAATTGGCTCGTTGACAGAGTATTGTCCTGATAATACATCAGTAATTGCTATAACTGACATTGATAACCTCTTTGCTAAATCAAATAACGCTTTGCTGTTAGCATTGCTATTATATGGAAATATATTGAAAAAATTTTTGATATGTTACAGTGACTATAAAGCCAATACAACAAAGTTTGACACCAAACACTCAACTTAAAGGCTTGGGTGTCTTAAAGTGTATTAATCTGTCGTATTGATTAATATTTAATGGTACGGCTTTAGCATTAATCACTTTAAAGGTTGAAACAGTCATCCTCATCAAGTACCGTTTTGATTGCTAAAATCAACTGTTCTAGTTGCTCATTCGTCGTGATAAATGGCGGCATTATATAGATAAGTTTGCCAAAAGGTCTAATCCAAACACCTAACTCAACGAAGCGCTGTTGTATTATTGACATATTAACTGCTTGTTTTGTTTCAACAGCGCCAATCGCCCCTAATATTCTCACATCATGTACTCGCGAGTGTGTTATTAGCTGAGACAGATTACCTTTTAAATAGTGCTCAATGTTTAAGACGTTTTTTTGCCATTCATTACTTGCTAACAAATCTAAGCTTGCATTGGCAACAGCGCAAGCCAGTGCATTTCCCATAAACGTAGGGCCGTGCATAAAACAGCCGGCTTCACCTTCACTTATCGTCGTAGCAATATCAACAGAACATAAAGTGGCAGCTAGAGATAAGTAACCACCGGTTAGGGCTTTGCCTACACACATAATATCGGGTGAGATATCAGCCCATTCGCAAGCAAACATTTTACCGGTTCGGCCAAAACCTGTGGCAATCTCATCAGCTATAAATAAAACGTCATATTTTTTGCAAAGTCTATGACAAGCTTTTAAGTATTCAGGGTGATAAATACGAATACCGCCAGCGCCCTGAACAATAGGCTCTATTATAAAAGCCGCGAGGTCTTGATGGTGTTCTTTAAACATTGCTTCAAGTACAACAATTTCTTTTTCACCTTGTTCTTCAGCAAACCAGTCTTGATGAAACTTGACTTGAGGGGCTGGTGCAAAATGATTTTTAAACAGTAACTCTTCAAATATTTGGTGCATACCATTAACGGGATCACAAACAGACATAGCGGCAAATGTATCGCCATGATAACCATTACGAACGGTGAGTAATTTATGCTTGCGCTTTATCCCTTTACTTGCCCAGTACTGAATCGCCATTTTAATAGCAACTTCGACAGCGACAGAGCCGCTATCAGAAATAAATACTCGCTCTAGGGTTTTTGGCGTTATTTCAATAAGTTTCTTTACTAAATTTATTACGGGTTCATGCGTCAAACCACCAAACATGATATGAGAAAAATCATTACTTTGCTCAATTAAGGCATTATTTAGTGCAGGATGATTATAACCGTGTATAACACACCACCACGAAGACATCCCGTCGATAAGATCTTCTCCGGAAGCTAAAGTGATTTTTACCCCTTTAGCCGACCTAACCAAGTAAGAGGGAAGTGGCGTTGACATTGAGGTATAAGGGTGCCAAATATTTTGACGATCAAAATTGAGTAATTCTTGTTGTTGGTTTGTATGTTTATTAATCATATGTAAATCAATTACTATTTTAAATGTTGACATCAAGCTAGAGCCCGCTAGACTACCCGTTTAATTATTAAGATGCAATTGAGATTTACTATGTCAGCAAATTCAAAAAACACCATTTCAAACAATTTTCCAGAAACCAATACCCAAGTACGCCATAACTGGAAAATTTCTGAAGTACAGGCATTATTTGACTTACCTTTTAATGACTTAATGTTTCAAGCTCAATCTATTCATCGTCAACATTTCAATCCAAATGAAGTGCAGGTAAGTACTTTATTATCAATAAAAACAGGCGCTTGCCCTGAAGACTGTAAGTATTGTTCACAAAGCGCACGTAACAAGACTGATCTTGAAACCGAAAAATTATTAGAAGTTGATAATGTATTAGCGACAGCAAAAGCGGCTAAAGAACAGGGTTCTACTCGTTTTTGTATGGGAGCCGCATGGCGTAACCCAAAGGCACGTGATATGCCATATGTTGTTGAAATGGTTAAGGGTGTAAAAGCGTTGGGTTTAGAAACTTGTATGACTTTAGGTATGTTGTCGGCGGACCAAGCAGTCGAATTGCAAAGTGCAGGTTTAGATTACTATAACCATAACCTGGATACCTCACCTGAGCATTACAATCAAATTATTACAACTCGGACCTATCAAGACCGTTTAGATACCATAGGGAATGTTCGCAGTTCAGGGATGAAAGTTTGTAGTGGCGGTATTGTCGGTCTTGGTGAGGAGTCTAAAGATAGGGCATCACTTTTAGCCCAACTTGCTAACTTATCGCCACAACCAGAAAGCGTACCAATTAATATGCTGGTTAAAATAGAAGGGACTCCACTATCAGATGTTGATGATTTAGAGAGTTTTGATTTTATTCGGTGTATCGCTGTTGCTCGATTAATGATGCCAAAAAGCCACGTTCGCTTATCAGCAGGTCGCTCAGCAATGAATGAGCAAATGCAGGCCATGTGTTTTTTAGCAGGCGCCAACTCTATCTTTTATGGCTGTAAATTATTGACTGCTGAGAATCCAGAAACCAATCAAGATATCGCTCTATTTAAAAAACTTGGTATTAATACTGAAACGATAGACTCACCTGACGAGCAGAAAGAGTCTAATACTATTCGTACCGCACTGATTAATGAAGAAAACAAAGACTTATTTTACGATGCCAATGTTTAATTCCCTTAAAAGATAAAATAACTATTTATATGTCATTCGAATTTATACCTCAGCAACTTAGACAACAGCATGAACAATTACGTTTTCGACAACGTATTTGTCATCAAGGACAAGCGGGGCATTCGAATGGCCATAAAATTTTAATTGATGGCAAAGAATACATTAATTTTTCATCAAACGACTATCTGGGGTTAAATAAGCACCCGCTAATTAATAAAGCGATGCAAGAAGGTATAGACAAATTTGGTTTAAGTGCCAGTGCATCTAATTTAGTCACTGGTTTTAGTTATGCTCATCAAACGTTAGAAAATCAAATTTGCCAATGGCTAAAAAAGCCTCGTTGTTTATTATTCAGCAGTGGGTTTTCCGCCAATTCAGGTGTTTTGCAAGCATTAGGTCAACCTTCAACGACAATTTTGTTAGATAAGCTCAGTCATGCTTCGTTAATTGAGGGGGCTTTTTCTAGTAAAGCTCAAGTTAAACGTTTTAAACATAATAATATTAAACACCTTAATGTTTTAATGGATGCTCTCAAAAATGAAACACATACTAGATTAACTGCCGATATTAATCCTAGGGATCACATTATAGTCTCTGAGGGCGTTTTTAGTATGGATGGTGATCAGGCGCCATTAGATCAATTATCTAGGGTAGCTGCTCACAATGATGCTAAATTATTTATTGACGATGCCCATAGTATTGGTGTCATTGGTAAACACGGTGAAGGGAGTAGCTCTTTGGCAGATATTGATATTGTTATGGCAACTTTTGGTAAGGCTATCGCAAGCAGTGGTGCTTTCGTTGCTTGTGAAGAAGATGTTTTTGAATATTTAGTTAACTTTTCTAAACACTATATTTATTCAACCGCAATATCACCTGCACTTGCTTGGGCAACAAATAAAAGTATCCAGTTGATTCAAACTGAGCATTGGCGACGAGAAAAGATTGCTGAACTAAGTGATCAATTTTGTAAGTTGTTATCTCCAAGTATAGAATTGACCCCAACACAGTCATCTATTCATGGCTTAATTATGGGTAATGAAGAAAAAACATTATTAGCCAGTAGAAAATTAAAAGAGAAAGGGCTATGGGTGACAGCTATAAGGCCACCAACGGTTCCTGTCAACAGCTCTAGGTTACGTGTTGCCATTTGCGCAAGCCATAATACAAATGATATCATATATTTAGCGAAAACAATTAATGAGACTTTGTCTTGAAGTTATCAATAGAGAATTTAGAAACCACCAGAAAAAAAATTGCTAAATCATTTGGATCCGCCAGTCATTCTTACGATACATCGGCTAGATTACAGCGTTTTAGTGGTAAAAAATTAATGCCATGGTTACCTGAACAGAACAACTTAACCGTTCTAGATTTAGGGTGTGGAACTGGTTTTTTCACTGATTTACTCAGCGGTCATTACCAAACGGTTATTGGTTTAGACATCTCAATTAAGATGTTAAATTACGCCAAAGAAAAAAAATCAGCCAATATTACCTGGCTTAAGGGCGATGCACATAAATTACCCCTGCAAGATGAAAGTATAGATTTTATCTACTCTAATTTAGTCATCCAATGGTGTGATCCCTTAAATCTTGTGATTAAAGAAGTCTGTCGGGTTTTAAAACCGGGTGGTTTATTTATTTTCACCACACTGGTTGATGGCACTTTACATGAGTTAAAGTCATCTTGGGGTAAGGTAGATAATGATGTGCATGTCATTGATTTTATGACTGAGTCAGAATTAAATAAATTATTTAACTCGCCAAAGTGTGAAATGCTAGAACATAAATGCCAAGATATTGTCCTTGAATATGAAAATGTTACACACCTAGCCAGAGAATTAAAGGGCTTAGGGGCTAATCTCGTCCCTAGTCAGAAAAATAGAGGTCTTGCCGGTAAAGATAAATGGTTAAAAATGACAGACGCTTATCAAGAGTTTCTTGAACCCAGTGGTATTTACCCTGCCACTTATCGTGTTTACTCCGCTAAAGTGGTAAAACTCGATGTTTAATTATTTTATTACCGCGACAGATACGGATGCGGGAAAAACCTATGTTGCTTGTGCATTAGTTAGGGCATTAGTTAAAAGATCATATAAAGTAACCGTATACAAACCTATATCAGCGGGTTGTCAACTTGAACACGGTCAGTTAGTTAATGAAGATGCAAAACTATTATCCTTAGAAGCTAATTGTCTTCAAAGCATAACGAATATAAATCCTATTGCCTTTAAAGAGGCCATTGCTCCTCATATTGCTGCCAATAAAACACAAAATTCAATTAGTTTATCAAAAATTGATCAAGGTTTTAAAAAGGTATTAAGTATAAATGCGGATATTAATATTGTTGAAGGCGCTGGTGGATGGCGACTTCCCTTAGGCGGGGGGCATTATTTATCTGACTTTGTAATGCAAGCTAACCTCAACGTGATATTAGTGGTTAATATGAAATTAGGTTGTTTAAACCATGCGATATTGACCTATGAAAGTATCATTAACGATGGTTTATCTTGTGTCGCTTGGGTGGCAAATTGCCCAACAGAGATGCCTTATCTAACAGAAAATATTAGTGAACTCACAAAACTACTACCGATACCACTGCTTGCTACTTTATCTCATAGTAATAATTTAACCAAAGCTGCCAATAACTTTAATCTTTCACTTTTAGAAACCGTTAGATAAGTTAGTTTTACTCATATTTTATTCTAAAAGATAATCTAAATTTGATTGGCTATTGATGATATGTTTTTCCCCTGCTATAAAAATATAACCCTCATCAGACCCCATTAAACGTAAACGTTGTTGACCATTTTCGTTGCTTACCTTCAATCCAGTACCCTCAACGATAGCAACAATAGGTATGTTTTGATTTAACACCATAAATTCAGTTAAACGTTGAGCGCGGGTTTCTCCGTTGTAACCCTCTGGATTATAGTCTGTGTAATGTGGGTTTAATTGAAAGTTAACTAGCTTTAGCGCATCAAAACTTTTGGGTTCTATGATCGGCATATCATTAGTTGTCCGAATAGAATCACCTGCAACGTTTGAACCCGCACTCCAACCAATATAAGGCGTTCCATTTTCTACCGCCGATGTAATAGCCGTTACTAAGTTGTTTTCATAAAGCTGATGTAACAAGTGAAAAGTATTTCCACCACCTACGGCAATTGATTTTGCTGACTTAATGGCGGCAATCTTATCTACGCATTGGTGTATACCCGTCACTTTAATTCTTAAGGGCTCCAAGGCCTTTTGAACCTTCGCAGTATAATCATCATAATTGATTGTCACTCCAGCATATGGAATAAACAATAACTCAGTAATATCCGTTAAGTGGCTTTTAATCATTGGTAGGGCGTGAGTTAAATATTGAGTATCTTTGACCATAGAACTACTGAGTAATAATAAATTTTTGTTGTTCATTCTTCACCTGTTATTGCATTAAAAGTTAATCATCTTATTTATACTTAAGGTATGAAGCATTACTTACTTTTACCAACTTAATCGTTAAAAATAATCGTTAAGTCCTGCTATTTACTTAACTCAATCATACAGGCCTGTGCAATAAAACCAGAGCGTGTTTTATAGAACTCCGATTTATTAACCTTGTCATCAATTTGTTTAATTAACAACTCAGGCAGGGTGACATTTATTTTATGACTTTTACCTAAGTAAGGCGTTATATCAATATCAACCACCGCCCAAATTACATTGGGATAATTTTTTTGATGAGTCGCTATTGCTGTTGCATTTGGAATCGCTTCTGAGTACTCAGTGAGAATAGTTAGATGTTCTTTAATTGTTTGATTTATTTCTTCTAAAGCAGAGTCAATTGATATTGACTCTGTTTGACAGCCCGGTAGATCGGGCACTAAAACTTTATACTTAACCCCATCCGTTAAGGGTGTTATTGCGATGGGGTATTTCATTGCGATTACTTTCTAATGAGTGATTACAATACTGTAACCCTAATAACCCTACATTGCAATACCCAAGTAACCCTGGCAACTCTTGTGGTAGGGGCCTCAATAACTCCAGCAACCCCAATTGATTATAGGTGTGAATACTTACCAACTAGTTAAGTCAATATTAATAATGGAGGTAATAGATAAGAGAATTTTATTAAGGTTTTAGTGAGCGGATAATTCTGTGCTAACTAATTACATTGAGTAACGATATACAGTCAAGTTTAGGGATTTATTCAGCAACAAATTTAGGGTGGAGAGAGTGACAAATGTTATTAACAATAGAAAAAAGCGACTACAAAGGCAGTCCTTTGTGGTCGCTAAATCGATCAGCATATAACTATTAATATTTATATTTTGTCATCAGTGTTATTAATATCTGAGTTAGCCTCATCATCAATATCGAGATTTACCTCTGCAGTTGTAGGTGGCCAATCAGCAAAAGGGAAGGGGTATATTTCAGAATTTATCGTTAAAAATTGATTAATCTGATAAAGGTAATTATTCAAGGATTGTCCAAATTTCACTAAAGGAAAGTTCGGTTTTTCGGTAAATAATAATGAGATAAATTGAAACAATGAAATCATAGTGATAATGAAACGAACAAAACCGGCGATAAAGCCAAACAACAACATAGCTAAACCTCGTTTCCACACATTAGTATTTTGCCAAGCCTTGTTATTAATTATCTTTTCTTCATTCATAATTGTTCTCCTTTAATGTTTTAATAAGTAAATCAGTTAATTTAATTTTTTTAAAATTTGCAAGTGTAATGCCAGATATGCATCTTACTGATTTTATTGGTATTTAAAATCTTATTGCTTCAGTAATTGTGATAAAAACCAAATTTTGATGACATTAACTAAAATTTATTTAACTTTATTGTATAACGATACGTATTACACTAGTGAAATTACTCTTAAAGGCACAAATCATATGAATAACTTTAAAAAATTTTTAATTATTACCTTAGCAACTTTATGTTCAACGGTCTCTGCTACAGAGCTAAACGTAGGAGATAAGGCCCCTGATTTTAATTTACAGGCCACCGATGGTAAGTTTTATAAACTTAGTAATTACTTAGGCAAACAAACCGTAGTACTTGCTTGGTATCCAATGGCTAATACCCGAGGATGTACTTTTGAGTGTAAGTCACTTGTAGAAAAAGGCCATTTAATTAGAAAATATAATGTCAGTTATGTCATGGCCAGTGTTGACCCATTAGCAGATAATATTGATTTTGCTAAAAACACGGGAGCTGACTTTCCAATGCTGAGTGACCCAAGTAAGAAAGCAGCAAAAGCTTATGATGTATTAGGTCTTTTTAAAGTTGCTAACCGAGTGACTTTTTATATATCAAAAGAAGGAACAATTTTACATATTGATGACAATATCTCACCTAAAACAGCCGCTGAAGATATTGTTAAGCAACTTGAATTACTGGCTATTGATAAAGTAACCTAACGTCAGACAAGAATGGCAAAGCCCAATAAAAAAGCCCCAAATAAGACTGTTGATATATATTGTAAGCGTTGCAATAGTCAACTTTTTAAATATCAAAAAGCAGGTAAAGGGGCTTTAATAAAATGCTTCAAAGAGCGCATTAGCCAAGATTACACGACTGCCTTATGTACCTGTCCTACTTGTGACAAAGTTTTCGCTCGAGAAACTGTTATTCGAGGGACTCCCGCACTTAAAATGATAGGTGGCAAGGTGTGGTTTAAGTAATGTTTATTGTGGTTTAATCGTTTTAAAGCAATTCAATTGAACTCAGCCGTTATTTCCCCATTCATTACAGCAGCTAATCACCCTGGTTACGTACAATACAAGGATTGCCGATTTCAATTTATTCTTTGATTAGTCGGTTGGGATAATTGTATTGATTAATGTGTTTTAAATTAATATCAACGCTTGATATAATATAATCATATTCAGCATTACTATTTGAACGCTATGCCAACCACACATCCTATTGCGCAACTTGGTCATCCTATATTAAGAGCCATAGCTAAACCTATTGACAACATATTGTCCTCTGAGGTTCAGCTGCTTATCGATGATATGATGCAAACAGTAGAAAATGCTGGCGGGGTTGGTATAGCAGCGCCGCAAATACATCAAAATAAGCGTTTGTTTATTTTGTGCTCAAAACCTAATAAGCGCTATCCAAAAGCCCCTTTAATGCCTCTCACGGCAATGATCAATCCTGAAATTATTTCCCATGGTAAAGAGCAAGAAAAAAGCTGGGAAGGGTGTTTAAGTGTCCCTAGTTTAAGAGGATTTGTTCCCAGGTATACTGAGATTGAAATAAGCTATTTTGATCGAAAGGGTCTAAAGCTTTATGTTAATTATACTGACTTTATTGCCAGAGTTTTTCAACATGAACTGGATCATTTGGATGGCCTTACTTTTGTTGACCGAGTTATATCAACCAAAGATTTGATCAGTGAAGCTGAATGGTATCGACAACATGTCTGAGTGTTCAGTAATATAGTCTACCTATAAGAACACACCCTTAAGAATATAGCCTTAAGAACACAACAATAAGAACACACTTGTGCTAATTCATTCAAATGAATACACCTATGAAATCCGTCTATCACATTACATCACTATCGAAATACAACTAAAATGATTCGTGTATCACCATTAATCATCTTTTTATCGTTGCTTGTCCGTTATGAATACACTACGATCTAATCATACAAGACTCAAATGAATACACCGAAAGAGCCAAAATGAAAAACATAGCATATATTAGAGTTAATACCTCAGGCCAAAACACAATCCCTCAGTTACGAGGAGTTGCGTTTGATCAGGCATTCGAGGACAGCGTTAGAGACAAAGACAGTGACCGTCCGGCTTTAAATGCGATGATTAAATTTCTGCGAGAGGGTGATGTCGTTCATGTTCATGATCTGTCTCGCTTAGGTCGAAATTTAGAGGAGCTGCGAGAGTTAATAGATACTATGATAAGTAAGGGCGTTACTGTTAAGTTTCATAAGGAAAAACTTACATTTAGCAACAGCTCAGACGATGTAAATAAACGATTGCTCAACATGCTCAGGTCTTTATGTGAGTTTGAACGTGAGCTAATGTTAGAGCGTCAGCTTGATGGAAAACTTGAAAATATTATCATAGCCAAGGCTGAGAGAGAATATAAAGGACGTAAAGCCTCTATTGATAACGATGAAATATTAGCGTTATTAGATAGCGGCATGTCTATTCGTCATGTTGCGGCTAAGTTAAGCCTTGGGGTAAGTACGGTTCAGAGGGCTAAGAAGCGGGGGTAATAAAATAACTTAGCTTCTATTTATATCTTCAATTAACATTAGACCTTAGATATGATCTCATAACAAATAAAGGATGGTGTCATTATCAGGACTAATATAGATTTATTAATACTGCGTTTCTAGCCGATGACTCCTTAATGCCTAATACTTAATGCCTTATGAAAAATCGTTAACCACTATTGATAGCTCAAGCCCCATGACAGGTGAAATAGTGTTCAGGGCATTTAAATTAACCTCAAACCTGAATGCCGATGTAGAAGATACCAAAGCTATTATAGATATTTCCGTAGCTGAAAAGTCTCAGTAATGTCGAACGCTTAATGAAGCATTGGATGCTGTTATTTTAACCTAAGGGTACTGCTACTTGGTTTATGCGCTAGCTTACTTCTAATCTATTGCTTATCTGTGACATTTAATGTTTCATTTGGTTGTGGTTTTTACAATACGTTAAAGGAAAAGTGTAAACGGCATGAGTCGCTACATTGACTGTTATTAAATACTGTAGACATAAAAAAAGACGTCTAATGACGTCTTTTTTTAAATATGGTCGGAGTAGCAAGATTCGAACTTGCGACCTCACGTCCCCCAGACGCACGCGCTACCAAGCTGCGCTATACCCCGAATGCAAGCTGGGGATTGAATTGCTTACGGGGTGTATATTAATGATTTGTAGGTGCAATGCAATCAAAAATATAAAAAACTATCCAATCTATTTAATTCGGGTGTTAATTGTTCAAAATATAGCAGTTTTGAGACTATTTACTATTCATTTGACTGTATTTTTTAATAAAATTAACACCATCAATCATTAATGGGAAATCGGAATTTTCAACTATCGGTGCTGCTAACTGTCTAGAGTAACTTTCAAAGTTTCCATTTTGGTCAATAAAAACCGACTTATCTTTATTAAAAACCATCATGCCATTTTTAATCGTGTTAGCAATGACTCTATCTTTTTTCAAGGTTAATAAGTTTGCGCCACTACTATAGGCATTTACAGTGTTAGGCTCTGTTAATGAACAAGACAACCAGTTTTTCATTAACGTCGGTTGTAAGTCCATGTGGCTAGTCAACGTCTCAATATTACGACTATTAGTGTTAGGGTAAATTAGAACCGCAGGCTTAATCGATAAACTGGTGTTAAAATCGCTGTTACCAATTGAGCTCACCCAAATTATGTCTTGGTTGGTTTTTTGTTTTTGCGCCAATAGAAGAGCATCGATAAACAATTCAAACTGGTATTGATTATTTTTAGGAAAATAAATTAAATGAAGACCTTGTTCAATATTATTGAGTTTATCTGCAAATACCAAAGTAGATATGTCGGTTAATTGTGTTGTTGTGTCAAACAAATCATTAAACCAAAAGGTATTTTTATTAGTGGTTACTTCATTAGTATTAGCTTGTTGACCAATAACGGTAAAACTACGTGTTAATTGTTGCTGTTCTAAGGCTTGAAATAATAAGGGTTGTGTTTGTTGCGCTAATATTTTTTCTTGATAAATGGTAGGTAAACTAAACAACAGATTAAACCATGAATTTTCTTGCAAGGCACTGTCAATATGGTGTTCAAGTTTTATGCTAGAGCCCGTTGAGCGATTGATAAATTGTTCTTGATGTTTTTCAGTGAGTAATTCATCCGTTAATACAATAAAAACCGACTGTTTATTTGCCATATCTTTTTGGCATGTCTGCTGAGTAAGTTTCGGATAAACCGGCGTATTACCAGTAAATGACAATGGGCTGGTTCGGCGTTCATTATAATCAGCCAAATTAAACATTTCATATTTAGTTAATAACGTTTTAGCTGTTAGTGGATATGATAAAGGGAGGACCGTATCTTGGCGCAACACGTCATAATCTAATGTTGCATCAGCCCATATATGAGTAATATGGCTTAAAAAGAACGCCACAACCAAGGCCATAACGACAGAACTTGCAAAGACTGTTTTTTGTAATTGTTTTAAGTGTTTCCAAGCATAATTACTAATAGTTAATTCAAAGCCTAATATTACTGTGAATAAGATCAAGGAAATCAAACCAAAAATTTTTCCTTCGTCTTTAGCTTCGCTGACAATGAGATCAAAAATTTGTGAACTAGATGAAGCATTTAAGTGGTACCCCAATTGACTATAAATAAAGGCGTCTAACACCAATAATAATAACCCTAAGGTAAATACAACCGACGCAGTGGTTCTTATAAAACGGGCATTGGGAAATAATAAGGTGATCGGGAATACAATTAAGACAAAACTAATAAACGTTAAGAAAGCCATATGGCTTCCCCAAGTGGTGATCAAATAGAAATATCCTATTAATGAATCAGGGCGTGATTCATTAAAAAAATAAAGTGATGACAGTAATATAGCCGCAATTATATTAAAAAATGTGAACCAGTGGCTCCAACTAATTAATGGTAGTAATTTTTTACTGTATTTTTTAGGATCGAAAGTGAACATTTATTATTCTTATTAGTAGAGTTAGAAGGCGAAGAACAAAGACTTGCTACTTTGCGTAAACCTTATTTGTAAAATGTATTACTTTTCTATTGATTGGTTTAATGCGGCTGAAAAATTGTCAACAATACCTTGTCGTTGTTTATCAGGCACTTGACTATTAATAATCTCAGTAATTGTGTTACCTAGGCACATTAATGCCAAGTCTGGCGTCGCTTTTTCCTGAACTAAGACATTAAATAAGTCTTGGATGATTTTTTCTACACGGTCATTAGAATATTTTGAAACGATAGGCATAAGGAATTTTCATTTAATTAATAAGTTATTATATTACTATAATAACACAAGGATAATAGGGCTTCATCTTCAATTAGTCATTTTCCAACTATCTCTTTCTCTGGACTGTGTAGGTATTATTTAGCTACAATGCGAGATAAATATATAACATTTTTAAGTAAACGATTTGATTGTTCAAACTGTTTACTTTAAAAGCATGACAAGGTGCTGTACCCCTATATGAGCTTAATCATTTCAAACATTGCCCTACATTTTCTTTCCAAACAAGAAGGGACTAATGAAGTTACTTTACGTTTAGGTCCTGAAGCGATAGAAGTGGGTACAAAAATCAAAAACTTTGTTGACTCTCTACATACTATTTACAATAGCAAAGCGAGCAAAGCCTACGGTCAATTCTCTGCAATACCCAGTCAGGGAGATAGTGCACGCTTTGTTGATATAATGGAAAGCTATCTTGGTGAGTCGCAAAGCTTCTATGACTTTAGTTGTCAGGCGGCTAATTTACTAAAAAATGAAGTCAGTAAATATGATCTGGGTGAAATGGGTTATTTAGTCGTTTGCCACTATGAATACTTGGGTAGCCGACATTTGCTGGTAGCCATTATACCTATATCTGAGCATTATTCGGTAGATGGTGAGCTCAATATTTCAGCGGATCAACACCTGGATACCAATCGTTTGCAACTTGCTGCTCGCATTGATTTATTTGACTATCAACAAAATCCTGACAGTAATCGCTATGTTTCCTTTATCAAAGGCAGAGCAGGTCGCCAAGTATCTGATTTCTTTTTAGACTTCTTAGGATGTGAAGAAGGGTTAAACTCTAAAGCACAAACACAAACATTAGTACAAGCGATTGAAGACTTCGTTAATGTTACCCAACTCGATGGTAACGAAAAACAAGATACCCGAAAAGAGTTACTAAGTTATTGTAAAGAGCAAAAAGCGGCTTCTCAAGATGTGTCTTTACAAGAGTTAGGTAAAGTTATTTCTAAAGAAGACAAAGGACAAGACTTTTATCAATTTTGCCAAGACCAAGCCTATCCGATAGAGGAATCATTTCCACACGATCAAACCGTCGTTAATAAAATAACTAAGTATTCAGGTTATGGTGGTGGTATTAGTTTAAGTTTTGAACGCAGTCATTTTGGTGAAGACGTTGTTTATAACCCCGGTAATGAAAGCATTACCATTTATAAAGTACCACCAAATTTGAAAGAGCAATTGTTGGCATTAAGCCAAGAGACTCCTTATCAAGCAATAAATAACCCGTTAGTGAACTCTGTTTCTGAGAACAATATTGCAACACCGATAGAGACGACAACCTTGGTAGCTGAAGACTCGACAGAGCAATAATTTAACTTACCAGTATTAATTGACTTGTTTATTTTGATAACGCGTTACCTGATAAATAAGTTTGATATAATGATTTTATTTATATACTACAGTTACTTAACTGATGTATTCATGGAGAAGTATGAAAAAATTTACAATTACTCGTCCCGATGATTGGCATGTGCATTTACGAGATGGCGAGGCTTTAAATACAACGGTAAACGATATAGCTCGCTATTTTGGCCGAGCCATTGTCATGCCTAATTTAGTACCACCAGTGACAAGTGCTAAATTGGCAGCAGACTATCATCAACGTATTTTGAGTGCTAAAACAGTTGTCAGTAATTTTAAACCGTTAATGGTACTTTATCTGACGGACCAGACAACAGCTCAAGATATTATTGAGGCGAAAGATAGTGGGTTAGTTTTTGCTGCAAAGTTGTATCCCGCAGGAGCAACCACCAATTCTTCATCTGGGGTAACAGACATTGCTAATATCCATCATGTACTAGAAGCGATGGAAAAAGTTGACATGCCATTACTCATTCATGGCGAAGTTACCGACAACGATATTGACATTTTTGATCGTGAGCGTATTTTTATTGAAACCATCTTAGCACCGCTAGTAACAAAATTTTCTTCTCTTAAAATAGTCCTTGAGCATATCACCACTAAAAATGCAGTTGATTTTGTTATTCAGGCTAGCGATAACGTGGCGGCCACCATAACAGCACATCACTTGTTATTTAATCGTAATGACATGTTAGTGGGTGGTATTCGTCCACATTATTATTGTTTACCGATTTTAAAAAGAAGTATTCATCAACAAGCGCTTATTGAAGCGGCGACTAGTGGCAATGCTAAATTTTTCTTAGGTACTGACTCTGCTCCCCATGCTATCAATGCTAAAGAATCGGCTTGCGGTTGTGCCGGCTCTTATACCGCGCATGCCGCTATTGAGTTATATACCGAAGTATTCGAACAGGCCGATGCATTAGATAAACTAGAAGCTTTCGCTAGTATCAATGGCCCTACTTTTTATCAATTACCAATAAATGACGATACCATCACATTGATTAAGTCTTCATGGCAAGTACCAAAAACCATGAGCTTTGGTAGTGATCAAGTAGTACCTATTCGTGCCGGTGAAGCTATTCAATGGCAGTTAAGTCAATAAGGAGAATTTAAAGTATGCAGTTGTTTGTAAATGATTTAACCGTGATCGATTTTTCTTATCTTTGTACAACCCGCGGTGTTGTTGGCGAAAGTTGGATTGTTGATGTACTTCTCGATGGTGATCTTAATGAAATGTCAATGGTGTTAGACTTTGGTGTTGTTAAAAAACAAATCAAGGCTATTATCGACCTGGCTGTCGATCATAAATTGTTACTACCGTGCTTAGAACCCGCATTATCGGTAAGTACCTCGCATTTTAATGACGACCATGAGTTTGTTGATTTTAATTCTGCAGTAGGAAGTTATCATCTGCAATCTCCGGCATGTGCTTTTGCTAAAATTGAGTCAAAGATTATTGATATTGCGTCAATAACCACTCATTTAACAGCGATAATTAAGCAAGCGTTACCCTCAAATGTTAAAGGGTTAACTATTAATTTACGTGAAGAGAATATTGACAGCGATTACTACCATTATACACATGGCTTAAAATTACATGATGGTAATTGTCAACGTATAGCTCATGGCCATAGGTCAACAATACAAATATTTGAAAATGGTCAACGCTCGTCTACCCTAGAGCATCAGTGGTGTGAGCGTTGGCATGACATCTATATTGCCAGTGAGTGTGATCGCATTGACCAAGCAAACGCGCAATTGTCTGAACAGGCCATGGCTAATTTGGCACCCGATCACCAGTTCTTTTCATACTTAGCTCCGCAAGGGCGTTTTGATATTGCGGTGCCTATTAATGTGCTCGAAGTGGTTGATTGTGACTCTACTGTAGAGTTGTTGGCTGACTGGATAGCCAGACAATTAAAAAAACAATCGAGTGAAAGTCGCTTTAAAGTAATTGCCTTTGAAGGGGTCGGAAAAGGAGCTATTGCTAGTGCTTAACTTTATTGCACAGCCAATGCTAAAGTCATTTTTTATCACCGGTTTGCTTATCACATTATCCACACCAGCTATTGCTGATGGCCATAACATTACAATAACCGGCGAAATAAAGCAGGGCGGCTTGGTTGTTGGAAAAACCAACGCCAATAACACCGTAAAACTCAACGGTAAAACTTTAGCCGTATCGGCAACCGGCGATTACGTTTTTGGTTTTGGCCGTGACGACTCTAGCGATTATAATTTAGTAATCAGCCAAGCTAATGGTAAAGAACAGCGCCGAGTTATTACACCCGCAAAACGTCAATACCAAGAACAAAGTATAACGGGCATTGCTAAAAGTATTATGCAACCCAGTGCTAAAGCCATTGCTCGCTCAAATAAAGACAGTGGTCAAATTCGCGCGGCAAGAAAAATATCAAGTCAGTTGTCATCATTTTCAACTGGCTTCATTGCACCGATAGACGGCGTTATTACTGGTGTATACGGTAGTCGCCGCATTTTTAATGGCGTTAAAAAACGGCCGCATTTTGGCCTAGACTATGCGGGTAAAATAGGTGACCCGGTTAAATCACCAGCGGCAGGTAAAATATTATTGTATGTGCCTGATATGTTTTATTCAGGTGGCACCATGATTATTGATCATGGCCAAGGGGTGACATCAACTTTTCTACACCTGAGTAATAGTTATGTTCAGGTTGGCGATCAGGTTAACCAAGGTCAAATTGTTGCCGCAGTGGGAAATAGTGGCAGAGTAACGGGTCCACATTTAGACTGGCGTATTAATTGGTTTGGTATAAAAATTGATCCCGCATTAGCATTAAAAATAGAAACCATTAACTAATTAACGGTAGTTATTATTAATAGCGTTAACGGTAAATTTTCGTTCCGTTAATCGTTAGATAGCATATTAGTACGTTAATGCTTAAATCACCAATGAGTAATGTACTAGGAGAGTTAGGTCTAAAATGGATTTATCATCATTGGCTCTGTGCAATTTAATTGAATGTTAGAAAACTGTCATATTATGGAAAGAAAATAAATCTATTATAATTAATCAATGATGACAGGGACAACCACTCTACAATCTTATACCTCCACTATGTCCGATACTCTTCAGTATTGGACATAGTGGGTATGATGGTTTAAACTAGTCTCATATGTATTATCTACTTGGTTTTTAAAATAATGTTATTAAATAAGCCTGTCCCTTTATATCCAACATACCTAGACTTACGTGACTTTGATTTTGATGACTATCCAGAATTAGATAAGATATTTTTAGCTAATGAACCTTGGTGGCTTGAACAATTTAACTGGGGAAAGTTATTTCTTACTTATATAGGGAGAAATAAATCTGCACATACTTATGATCGATTTAGAAACGACGTTGAACGTTTTCTCTTGTGGTCCTTCATTGAAAAGAAAAAACCAATCGACCAGTTACGTAAATCAGACTTACTCGAATACGCCGACTTTTGTTGGCAGCCGCCCGTTGATTGGATTGGCACTTCAAACCATGAACGTTTCAAAATAACCAATGGTTATTCCGCAGCGAATGAGCTTTGGTATCCTTATAAGATTCAAGCACCTAAAAGTCAAAAATCAGAATATGTGATTGATAAGAAAAAATACCGTCCTTCGCAACAAACACTTTCATCGATGTTCACCGCTATTATTGTTTTTTATAACTACTTAATGGCTGAAGACTTTTGTATTGGTAATCCCGCACAAATTGCAAAAAAAGATTGCCGACACTTTATAATCGACTCGCAAGTTAAAGAAATTAAACGTTTGACCGCTAGTCAATGGCAATTCGTATTAGATACCGCAGTTGAAATGGCAGATGAAGACCCTATTTTTGAACGAAATTTATTTGTTATTGCGACACTAAAAACACTCTTCCTAAGAATTTCAGAATTATCTGAACGCCCCAACTGGTCGCCAACTATGGGTCACTTTTGGCAAGATGATGATGAAAATTGGTGGCTTAAAGTCTTTGGTAAGAGTAGAAAATTAAGGGATATTACCGTTCCTATTGATTTTTTACCCTTTTTAGAACGTTACCGCTCTTCTCGCAGTTTATTAGGATTACCATCGAGTAATGAAAATTCAATTTTAGTTGAAAAAGTACGTGGTCAAGGCGGCATGACTTCTCGCCATTTACGTCGTTTAGTTCAAAATGTTTTCGATCAAGCGCATGAAAATATGCGTAGATCAGCAGGTGAAAATAAGGCGTTAAAATTGAAGGAAGCCTCTGCCCATTGGCTAAGGCACACAGGTGCAAGCATGGAAATTGAACGTGGGCGACCTCTTAAAGATATATCCGAAGATCTTGGTCATGCCAGTATGGCGACAACCGATACTGTATATGTTCAGAGTGAAAATAAGAAAAGAGCTGAAAGTGGTAAGCAAAGAAAAGTAGATTAATACAATATCATGCTAAGTTAAACCTAAACTAATATCGATGGCATCCAATAGTTAAGGATACCAAGTCCCCTGCTTTATTAATATTTTACCCAGATAAAGTTATTTAGTTAATAAATAACTGACCAGATCAAAATAATCACCCTTAGCCGTTTTTAAAATTAAATATTTACCGTTAATAACTAATGAAGGTACGCTAGTCATTTTATTATCGGTCATCTCTTTTAAGCTTTCTTTCATTTGGCTTAAAATAGTTTCGCTGCTGCCAGCGGTTTTAAAAAACTCATCTTTATTAATGTTGTTATCAATAAAAAACTTGTTTAAACGCTCTTCCGTCATGCCCTTCATATATATAGAAAAGAACTCATCAAAGTGATCAATATTATTAGTTTCTTCAAGGGCATAATAAAGCCTAGCATCCATTACCCATTGTTCACCTAGCACTGCATGCTTTCGCTTAAAACCAACGCTAGGGTGTTTATTTTTATATGCTTGTAATGGTTTTTCTAACTTCTGGCAGTGTCCACAACTCAACCAAAAGTATTCAATAATAAATGGTGCGCTTAAATCGCCTGAATTAATATCTTTAACGATGCGATAATCAATGCCTTCTTTATAAACAATAGTATTTATTGCTGGTTGATAATCTTTAGTTGCCTCATTTTGATTAATATTTGATTGGTTACTATCGGTAGATACTTCATTCTGAGAACAACCGAGTAATGTTAAAAGTGTAATAAATAAAGATATATGAGTTAATTTTGTCATTATTTCTCTGTATTAGTAATTATTGAAATATTATGGTTATATACAATCAAGGCTCACTTTACCTATTGGTATGAGTCAAACCAATGGGTTATTAGCGCAATACATTAATCATTGATATCCACTCTAGGCAAAATAACAGATCATCTGTATTGTAAAAGTATATGTGTATTATTGAATTTTTTAGCTTATGTAAAAGAGAGGTTAACGAAGAGGCTAACTATTTATTTAAGGAGTAAGTTAAATAATGGAGAAGTAAAAAATTAAGCCCCAGCTATTGCTAAGGCTTATTAATTATTTTATTGTGCTACAACATTAGTTGCACATGGTCCTTTTTGACCTTGGCCTTCTTCAAATTCTACTTTCTGACCATCTTCTAAAGTTGCATAACCAGAAGTTTTAATTTCTGAATGATGAACAAATAAATCTTTACCGCCATCTTCAGGAGTAATAAATCCAAAACCTTTATCTGCATTAAACCACTTTACTGTACCTGTACTCATCTTGTGTTCCTAAATATAATATTATGTGTTAATTTCACTAGTTATTCTAATCGCCAATTTGATTAGCTGCAATATTTTATTTTAAATTCAAGCGAATATAATTAAAATTAAATATTTTTTAACATATCAAGCTCATGTTTGGCTAAATAATTATCCATTGTTGAGCGTAATAGTTTGTAAAGTAATATTGAACCATTAATCTCATCTTTACGATTAGTTAAACTTTCAATATTTAAACCCAGTGGTAAGTTATAAATAGTCACCGCATCTAATATTTGATTTAAGCTATTACAACAAATCCGGATAGACTCATGTAATGGGTTTTTAGCATTGAGTATTCTTAAACTCGTAGCCTCAGGAACACTCACACCTAACCACTCAATAAAAGTGAGTGTTTTATCACTACCACAAGGAGAAAAAGTTAGAATAATACGCTGGGGTTTTAATGACCGCTTTTGGCACTCAATAGCATAGCGGGTAAGAATATCGATAGTTTCTTGCGGATTATAAATCGCTTGAGAAATAAAGAAATTACATCCTTGCTCATGCTTTTCAATAAGGCGTTCATGCTCATTACCTGTTTTAGCATGTCGCTCGGCAATTGTTACACCGCCAATAAAAAAGTTATTGTCATTTTTAACCGCAGTTCTGAATGCATCCGCTAAGGGTAAGTTAACTTTATTTTTTGCCGATGGGCTACCAACGAGTACTATTTCTCTCACGCCAAAGTCATGCCAGGCCTCCGTTAGCCAGTCGTCAAAAGATAACGAGTCTGCTTGACCAATACTTTTATAAGTAATTACGGGCTGAGATGTTTTTTGCTTTAACAAAGCTGAATAATATCGAGGGTCGTGTGTTGATTTAAACGGGAACGGTCTTGGCTTATTGGTTCTTGAGTCTTCGTCTTGAATGTCATAAACAATGAGACCGTCGATAGCAACGTCTTTAATTCTTTCTAATAACTTATCTGCTATTTGGTCAACATCTTCAAGTGGAGTATCGGCTTTTGGAGGTGTGGTACCAATAAAGTATACACCGCGCGTATAATCGTTATATCTACTTCTTAATTCTGATTCTGATTTCATTATGCTAACGAGTCATTAATTAACTCTATTTCACCTTGTTTATTGGTATGTTTTAAAATACACAGAGCTGTTTAAATTATATTATTGAATTTGAGATTGTATGGATTTAGTCATTTTAGTGAATTAAAATTCATAGTTAGTCACTCCAATTATTACATAATAAGTTTGATGCTAGCAACATCAAGATTAATACCTGAACATTAATCTGGTGACTTTTCATAATCTGTCATATCGACAGCAGAGTATCAGGCCACTTAACCAACTAAGTAAACAATGCAAGAATGTTTGTTAAATCAGTTTTACTTGTAATAATTTCATCTGGTGTTAACCCCGATAATTCATGGGGGAATACCAACCAATCGCTTGATTGATGTAGATAATAATTAGGAATGAAATTAACTTTTGTATTATCAGGTTTATACCAAGGACAAGCAATACGAATATCTGTAGGCGTATTTTTTCTACTCACTAATTTTAATTGATTAATTAATGCCTCAATACTTCGACCTGAGTCAAATACATCATCAACAATTAATAAACCATCGTCAGCATTGGCATTTTCAATAATGTAATGTAACCCGTGGACTTTAATCTCTTTACTTTGCTGATTAACCCCATAATAAGAAGAGGTTCTTACTGCAATATGATCAGTTTTAACCTTTTTAAAATCAAAATATTCTTGCACAGCAATACCTATTGGCGAACCTCCACGCCAAATACCAATTATAAATTGTGGACGAAAGCCATCTCTAAATACTTTATCAGCAAGTTTAAAAGAGTCCTCAAGTAATTCTTTACTGGTAATGAAATGTTTGTCCATGATGATAAAACCTTATGTAATTAATAATAAACCTAACTATAAATACAGTCAGTTATTGGATTTTTTTAGAATTATTCAATTGCTTTAAAGAATTTAATTTTGCGATATAAGTAGCTTCAAGAGCTGAGTTTTTAGTATAAGCAATGGCTTTAATCAGCGCTTTTTTTGCCAGAGCCACTTCTTCGGCATGAAAATAAACCTGTGCTAATCGATAATAGAACTCATCTACTCTGCGTTCGAGTCTTATTGCTTTATTATAAAATTTAATGGCTTGTTCAATTTGACCATCATGAAATGCTTCATCAGCTAATAAAGCAAAATAGTAAGGATTTCTGCTCCTTTTTAAATGTAGCTTATGTTGTATAACCTGAGCTTGTTCAATATTACCTTGCTGAGTTAATATAATAGCTAAATTATTCATCGCTGTTAAGTTGTTATGATCTAGGTTAAGAGCATAATGGTAGGCCACTTCAGCTTCTTGAAATTGGTTAGTTAATTTGTATAAAACGCCTAAGTTTGACCACGTTGAAGAAAATGAGGGGGCAATTAACGCTGCTGCTTTAAAATAACTATAAGCAGAAATGTAATCACCATCAACTAATGACTCCGCGCCTTTATTATTATAAAACATTGCTAAAACGGTCTCTTTATCAATGAAAAATCTTTTAAAGGTAGATTTGCTAGCTTGTGGATCAAAATCTATTTGTAAACTACTTCGCTCGCTAATAATAGTTTTTCTAAAAGTATCTGCCCGATTAACCAGTAAATTCACATGACCTGTTAGTAAATTATACCGACCATTCCTTACCCAATATTCAGGAATATCAATTTGCTGAAACCTTACATTTAAACCAGCTTCTGTTGCCAATGCATAAGCCATGATAGTAAGTGATAAACAATTAGCGGTATTACTATGATAAGCCTCTCTAGCTGTAATATTTGCATTGCGATCATAACTAATTATTCTATTGTTATTTACAAAGATATTTTTTATGAGTTTTAGAGCTCTATCTTTAATGTTTTTTTCTGTTAAGAGTTTCTTTGCAACCATTTCTTTCATCTGATGATCTAGTGCAAAGATATTGCTTTCAGTTTCAATGATAACTAACTCAAAACCTAAGAATTCATCATCTAAAAATAATGGTTTTTGTTTTGTTTTATAAGGTGTTGGTGACTGTATGTTTGAACATGCAGATATACATATCATCATTAATACAGAATTTAATAGTAATTTCATCAAACCTCTCCAACCACCAGTATTAATACTAATATTAGTACGAAATCTTTCGGATAAAGCGTTTTAATTATATTTACTTGAAAATATTATTGATAATACAAGTTTAAAAACAATTGAATTCTAATTAAACGATAGATAATAAGTTGTCAGTACTTGTCAGTAGTTAACAACTGAAGGACTTCTTAATTAGGTTATAAACAGATGAATTAGATATTAGGCCGTATTTTTTTTATAGAAAAAAAAGATGATCATCAGCACCTGTTTTGAAAGGCTATACTGATTAGAAATTTATGTTAAACACACTAAATTAAATTGAATTACTCACTTGCAGGCCATGATAACTATAAGATCATTACAGAAGTTATTGATGAACCACTCAAATCATAAAGACTTTAATTAAGTCATTACAAACGGCAAACATTGATTTATTCTGTCTTAAATAGACTACTGAAAATTTCATCACTACGTCTTAACTTATAGAAAAAAAATCATGTGGGTTATATTTCACCTGTTTTTTTTCTATATTAGCTACTTCAGCCTGATGAGGACCATGGGCTAACCATTCAAGCATTTTATCAACTTTATCTTGGTCACCACTCATTAATACTTCAACATCGCCATCAGCTAAATTACGTGCATAGCCACTTAACCCAAAATCTATCGCTATTTGTTGGCTTGACGCTCGAAAAAAGACACCCTGAACTTTGCCACTAATATGGGCGATATAGCTTACATTCATAATTGACACACCTTTATTAATTTTATAATTGACCTAAATATTAAAAATATTGCTAATAGATATTGCACCTAGATACCCCTTTGTCTAAACTCATCGCAAATTTATCTTATTTTATTAAGTATAGGCACATGTCAGCGAGAATATATTTAAATGTTGGAAGAGAAAAGTCTTTAAAGCGCAAACATCCATGGATATTTTCGCGTGCCATCAATAAAATAAAGGGTAAACCGATGTTAGGTGATACCGTAGATATTTTTGATGCTAAAGAAAATTGGCTTGCAAAAGGCGCTTATTCGCCTGAGTCACAAATTAGAATTCGTGTTTGGAGTTTTAACGAACATGAAGATATTGATTATGATTTTTTCTTGAACAAATTAAAAAATGCACAAACAAGGCGTGATTGGTTTATTGAACAAGGGCAATTAACAGGTTATCGGTTAATTGCCGGTGAGTCTGATGGTTTACCAGGTATAACTATAGATAAATATGATAATTTCATCGTATGTCAGTTGCTGAGTGCCGGTGCCGATTTTCAACGATATACCATTGTACGTTGTTTACAAGAGCTCTATCCACAATGTCATATCTATGAACGCTCGGATGTTGATGTCCGTAAAAAGGAAGGATTAGAACCTGTTGTTGGTTGGTTAACTGAACCCCAAGATAGTACAGAATGTATCATTGAAGAACACGGGATTAAAATTGTTGTCGATGTTGCGACAGGTCATAAGACAGGTTTTTATTTAGACCAGAGAGACTCACGAGTTATTGCCGGTCGATATGCAAAAGACAAGACGGTTTTAAATTGTTTTTCTTATACAGGGACCTTTTCATTACATTGTGCCGCCAATGGCGCAAAAGAAGTCATTAATGTCGATGTTTCCCAACCGGCACTTGATATAGCAAAAAGGAACCATGAATTAAACGGTCTAAGTGAAGCTAATATTTCTTTTGTTAAAGATGATGTTTTTAAATTATTACGTCGATATCGAGAAGAAAAAAGAACGTTTGATATGATTATTCTAGATCCGCCTAAATTTGTTGAGTCTAAAGCTCAATTAACAGGGGCTTGCCGTGGTTATAAAGATATTAATATGTTGGCAATGCAGTTATTAAACCCTAATGGTACTTTACTGACTTTTTCTTGTTCAGGCTTAATGGAAGAAACGTTATTTCAAAAGGTCGTTGCCGATGCTGCATTAGATGCTCAGCGAAATGCTTATTATGTAGAACGATTACATCAAGCCGCTGACCATCCAGTATCGTCAAATTATCCTGAAGGTTTTTACTTAAAAGGTTTAGTTTGCAAAGTAGATTAATAGACCATCCATTTTCTGCATATTAACTAGTTATCAGTGCAGTAAGCTAAGTGTAATCCCCTAATAATATTTAAAGGGGATTACAGATTTACTTAACTATTTATTCAACCTCTTCAATCAAAAGACCAATTAGATAACAGTCACTCTTTTCTTTTTCTACCCGTACCGTTTTGCCAAAAACATCTAGCGAAGGCACATTGTTGTCAGAAGAAACTACTTTAACTCTAACCCTTGTTCTTATTGATATAGGACAATTAGTTTCAATAGACATACCTGTGGCACTTAAATCCCGACAAATCGCTATAACTTGAGTATTTGTGTCAACGTCAATAATTGTTAAAGTAACTTCTGTATTTAATATCATCCGATAAAAATTACGTTTATCATCCAAATTCATCATCACTCCTCCATCCACTGTGTTATACCAATTCCTTTAACTATTTATACTTGAAATTAACAAGCTGTGTCAATTAACAAAGAGTGTTAAATAAGCTAAAAGGCTTTTAGATGATTTAAAATACGCTTAACAGATATAGGATAAGCAGTTCCTAAGTTTTGTGCAAAGAGTGAAACTCTTAGTTCCTCTATCATCCAACGAGCGTCGCTAATTGCTTTCGGTAAAGGGATATCTTTACGCTGATCATTAATTAATTTATTAAGCGAGTCTTCTGTTTTATTAACTTCTATTAACTTTAATCTGTCTTGATTTGGATCAATAGATAACTTTTCTAACCTTCTTAAAATTGCGTCTAAGTAACGAACAATGTCATCCAATTTATCAATACCTGAAGTTGTAACAAAGCCTTTATAAATTAACTTATCAATTTGTTGTTTGATATCACCATGAGATTGAACAATATTTAAATTGATTTTACCTTTTAATATCTTACGAATGTCATAACTGAGACCTAAGGCCTTTTCAACTTTAGTAGCCGCTGTTAATACATTCTCTGAAATTTCAGCACGGACGTATTCCATACAACCTTTGAATTCTTTATCATTACGAGGCAATTGCCCTTGCTCTTTAACTAAAAAATGGCATCCAGCTTGAATACAATCTTGTAATAAATCAGCAATAGTGCCAAAAGGATTAAAATATAAACCCAGTTTTGCTTTATTGGGTAACTTTTCTTGTAAGTATTTAATAGGGGATGGGATATTTAATAAGATCAGTCTGCTGACACCGTTAAGCATAGCCGTGTCAGCTTGTTCAATATGTTCAAATAATTCAATGGATACACTATGGTTTTTATCAACCAGCGCTGGAAAGGCTTTTATAGTGATATTAGCAATCTTTTTTTCATAGCCAACAGGTAATAATCCAAAATCCCAAGCCTTTAAATCTGATTTCTCAATGCCCTGCTCTGCAACTTTTTGAATTGACGCTTTAACTTTACCTTGAAGTTCGGTTTTTAATTGTTCTAAATCCCGACTTTGTTTGATGAGTTTATTTCGCTCATCTAGAATTTTAAAATTCATCGTTAAATGAACAGGTAATTCAACGTGTTGCCAAGCATCTTCAGGCAGTCTAACGCCAGTCATTCTTAACAACTGTTTCTCTAGTGATTGAGTAATATCACCATCAAAGTCTGCCATGGTCGCTAAACAGGCCTCAGCATAATTAGGAGCGGGAACAAAGTTACGACGAAGTGGCTTTGGTAAACTTTTAATCAAAGCAACCAATAAATCAAAGCGTAAGGCGGGGATTAACCAATCAAATCCTTGATTAGTGACTTGGTTAAGAATACCGACCGGAATGATAACACTGATACCATCATCAACATCACCCGGGGTGAAGTGATATTCCAACGGTAAGGTTAATGGACCTTGTTGCCAAGTATTTGGGTACTCTTTTTCTGAGAGCTTTTCTGAAAATTCATTTAAAAGAAATTCTTCAGTAAAATTAAGTAAATTAGCATCTTTTTGTTTTGTCTTTTTCCACCATGACAGAAAACTGCGTAAACAAGTAACATCGTCAGGTATTTTTTTATCATAAAAATCGACAAGGTGTTGCTCGTCAATCAGAAAGTCTTTTCGACGGGCTTTTTTCTCTAGGGTTTCTATGCTGGCAACAAGGCTAATATTATGTTTGAAAAATGCTTCATTCATAACACAATCATTATTGACCAATGCCTCACGAATAAAAATTTCGCGGCAGGTATGAGGCTCAAATTGGTTAAAGTTAATTTTACGTTTACTAACAATAATTAAGCCATAGAGCGTTACTTGCTCATAAGCGACAACAGCCCCCTGTTTTTTTTCCCAATGAGGTTCACTATAACTTCTTTTCACCAGATGCTCTGCAAGCGGCTCTAACCAAAGGGGATCTATTTTTGCTACCATACGTCCAAACAGACGGCTTGTTTCAACTAGCTCCGCAGCCATTAACCATTTAGGTGGTTTTCTTGCTAATGCGGATCCAGGAAATATATAAAACTTACTACCTCGGGCCCCTATAAACTCTCTGTTTTCATCTTGTTGACCTAGATGGCTTAACAAGCCTGACAATAAAGCTTGATGAAGAGTATTTAAGTCTTGCTCATGCTCTGTTTTTACCTCGGTCTTTTGGTCCTTATCTACGGCACTGGCATCGGCTAATTGGCTAAAATTAACGTTAAGGCTGCTAAGTTGTATATTTTGCTCTTTTAATGTTTGTTTCAATTGGCTGACGACATCTTGCCACTCGCGCAACCTATTATAAGAAAGAAATTCTTTTTTACATAAACGTCTAAATTGATTATTTGTCAGTTCTATTTGCTTTTGCTTAACATACTGCCAAAGTCTTAATAAGCTGACAAAGTCCGATTGTGTGTCTTTAAATCGGCCGTGTTTTTCATCTGCTGCTTGCTGCTTTTCATGAGGGCGTTCTCTTGGATCCTGAATACTCAAGGCACTGACAATAATTAATACTTGCTCAATACACCCCAAATCGATCGAAGATAACACCATTTTGGACAACCGAGGATCTACAGGGAATTTGGCTAATAAACGGCCTGTTTTTGTCAGTTTTTTATCAGTTGTTGAACTCTGACCAGCTTTTGGTTGGTCAATAGCCGCAAGTTCTTCCAATAATTTAATACCATCATTAATATTACGACTATCGGGTGGTTGAACAAATGGGAACTGGCTAACATCACCTAAATCAAGGGCTAACATCTGCAAAATAACGGTCGCTAAATTAGTGCGAAGTATTTCAGGGTCAGTAAATTCTGGACGACTATTAAAATCATCTTCAGAATAGAGTCTTAAACAAATACCGGCAGAAACTCGGCCACACCTTCCGGCCCTTTGGTTAGCACTTGCTTGAGAAATGGCTTCTATCGGCAATCTCTGGACTTTAGTTCGATAACTGTATCTTGATATACGTGCGGTACCAGGATCAATAACATATTTTATCCCCGGCACAGTTAAGCTTGTTTCAGCAACGTTAGTGGCCAATACAATGTTTCGTCCTCTGTGGGGTTGAAATATTCTATTTTGTTCTTCTACGGTTAATCGGGCATAAAGCGGTAAAATACTAGTATCACGTAAATTTTCTTTTTCAAGTGCTGCCGCAGTATCTCGTATCTCACGCTCACCATTCAAGAAGATTAGAATATCACCACGACTGATATCAGATAATTCATCTACCGCATTTAAAATACCTGAAATAATATCAATATCGTCTTTTTGCTTGTTCTGACCTTCTTCGTCTTCACTATTTTTATCATCAAGTAATGGCCTATATAACAGCTCAACTGGAAAGGTTCTTCCAGATACTTCGATGACAGGTGCATTATTAAAATGAGTTGAAAAGCGATTAGTATCGATTGTTGCCGAAGTAATAATGATTTTTAAGTCAGGACGTTTTGGTAATATTTGCTTGATGTAACCCAAAATGAAATCAATATTTAAACTACGCTCATGCGCTTCATCAATAATCAAAGTATCATATTGACGTAACAAACGATCTGTTTGCATTTCAGCTAACAAAATGCCGTCAGTCATTAACTTGATGTAACTTTTTTTGCTAACTTGATCGTTAAATCGGACTTTATAACCGACAAAGTCGCCTAATTTAGTGTTTAATTCTTCAGCAATACGTGTTGCTACAGTTCTGGCAGCTATTCGCCTTGGTTGAGTATGGCCAATTAAACCATCAATGCCACGGCCCAATTCGAGACATATTTTGGGGATTTGTGTCGTTTTGCCTGAGCCTGTTTCACCAGCAATAATGATCACTTGATTATCATTAATTGCCTTACTAATAATATCAAAATTTTGTGAAACCGGTAGTGCTTCAGGATAACTGATGTCGGGACGATTGTTTAATTTGTCCTGTTTCTCTGCTATTGATTGATTAATTGCTTGGGAAATTTGTTGCTGTACCTTCAATTTTTTATCAGGGTTAGCAATTTTTTTTAAGTGCAATAATCTTTTTTTAAGTCGAGGAATATCTGAATTTTTTACTTGAGATAATAAATTAAATAACGACTGCGTATTAATTGGTTCAATAACCATAGGTTTTACGGGGAGACTAGTAGACATTGAAAATTAAGTAAACTCTAAGCAACGAATAAAGGACTATATTATCAGTAAAATGATGTGATTGCAGTAATGAATATAACGCTAGCGCTATCCTAAAACCTTAAGAAGAACTCAATGGTACCAGTAGTGCTGATAGTGTTCTGATCTTGAATATATTCAGGAGAACTAAAGGCTAAGTTAAAACTAATCCCATAATTATTTTGATAATGAGTAATACCTAATATACTTGTAGTTTGCCAGTGTTCAATATTGATATCGTATATATGTTTAGGTCTATCACCTTCAATAGTAATATCGTTAAAACGATATCTAACTTCGCTTCCTATATAGACAAAAGAACCAGAGTTACTTGAAGATAAAAAGCTCGCGTCTAAATAGTTACCAGGAGTAAATCCAACACTACCAAAACTTTCATTTAGATTGATCCCCCAACGATAAAAAGCACCTAAAGCGATCTCGCTCTTATAATTTCCAATGGAAATTCGAGAAGTCCAAGAAATATCATAACCATAAGTGGATTGAACGTTATTACGTATTAATAACCTTTGACGTTCAATACCTAACAAATATACCCATTGGTTATATATTTGATTTTCCCATCCTAAGGGGGGTGGTGAACCTATTAAGTTATGAAGCCAACGTTGAGATTTTTCACCATAGGAGTTAGGGCCAACGCTACCGAACATAAAAGAATATTTATTAGTCAGCCGGGGAGATAATTCAAAAAAATTAGTTTGAATAAAAAACAAACCAGCATAGGGACGAGAATCGGCTTGTTCAACCGTAATTTCAATATCTACAGGTGTCCATATTTGTTGGCCTATAATTACTTGCCAAGCTTGTAAATATTGCTTGTTCAGGGCTAATAATGAAGCAAGGTGCTTAACGCCATTAGGCGCTGAATTCGCAATTGAATCAGTTGCTTGGGAGTTATAGCTAAAAAACATCCCGCTAGTATAGCCTTGGTCTTTTCTTATGATACCATCAGTTTCTAAAGTAAAAGCGATACTACTAAGCTCTTCTGCAATGACAGTAGATGAGAGTAGACTCACTAGTACGGGTAAATACAATATGAGGTTAGAAACGTTAAACATTAGTTGTTCTGTGTTAATTGATTAAGGTATTAGTAGATACTCAGAGGCCTAACTCCCAGCATGAAAACTAACTTTCATGTGTTGATCTATAGCTTTTAATACATCATTACGACAAATAGTACCTAGTAAATGACCATCATCGTCAACTACCGGATAAACCTTAGGTTTATTACCTAGCATACTTTGAGCAAGTTCAACAATACTGTCATAGGGCTTTACTGATAAAACGTCTTTATTCATTAAGCCTTCAACATCAGTGGTGTGCTCATTATGATAGATAGAGGCCAACATTTTAGCCAAGATATCACTCTCAGATAAAAAACCAATGACCGCCTTTTTCTTATTGATTACTGGGCCCCCAATTTGTTTTGTTTTTAAAAAACGCAAAGAAGCTTCTTCCACTACCATTTCAGGTGTAAATGTTACTGGATAGTGATTCATGTAATCTTTAATTAGTAGTGATTCCATAATAGATCCTTAAGTTTTTTGCTATTGGGTTAAATTGAATTCTTATTTATTAGCCTAGTATTGATTGTTCAATTATTCATGGTTTAGGTGTTTATTTATCAATATTCTTTAAATGCCGTAATTCGACCTGTTAAGGCTTTGACTAAAGTAGCTTGTGAACCCCCTGCTATCGATTTTTGAAGTGCTTTGTAAGCGCTCTTAAATGTTGGACGTAAGTGAGATTTTAAATGTATAACAACAGATTTAACTGGAAGACTTTTAACTACGCAAAACAAAGCGAGACAATAAATCATATCATTTTCTGATAACGCAACATTTCTATTTGCGTAGGGATTAAAGCATGAGCCACAACCGCCTTTAAATTGATAGGCCGTATTAGAAAACATCACACCAAAACCCATAAAAGATGCCACTAGGTCGACAGCTTGTGGGATAAATTCAAGCCCCCCAGGTGGAGTTTTCCCACTTTGTACTATCATAATCGTGGCAAAGGCTTGAGCAAAAGAGGCGACTAAGTCTTGTGGTTGATTAACCTGATTTGGATTATAACTCACATGAATTAATTGTTCTGGCGTTGGAGGTACATCAAACCTTACCAACTCCCCTCTTTTTATACCAGTAAACTCCAATCTTGGTACCGTTCTCTGTTTAAAGTCTTCCGGTTTAACTAAAACTATAGGCCAATGTTGTAAACTCGCATATTTTAAAGTTCTATCAAATACACTTTGTGCCATCTCATGAACACTGCGAACATTGCCGGGATAAAAATCATTAGTTGGCAATATAAGTTGCGTGTCATTTTGAAAAATCGACAATTCAAAATTTTCCAATGCCCAAACGAAGGTATCAAGTATCCAGTATTGGCTAGATTCATCGATAATAGGTGTTGGGTTTAAAAAGTTTGCAAACATAGAAATACTATAGCCAAAATATTAATTTGCTTTAATTAATGAATAATTACAAGCACTACTTCAAAATATCTATAAATCTATCATGCCGGTTAACACAAAAAAAATAGATAACTACTCGATAAGTGATTTTTTTAAATGCTAATGTGGCATTTAACAAAATAGTTGAAAATATAACCATTAGACAATATAAGTTACTTCAGATAATCTTGCTGGTCAAACCACAAAAAATACTCATACTCTAATGGCTAAACTCCCCTGTGTGTTACTTTCTATTAAAGATCAAATTGCTTATGTCTCTCTTAATAAGCCTGATAAAAATAATGCGTTAGACCTAACAATGTTTGTTCAAATCAAAAAAACAATCAACCACCTTAAAAGAAATCGAGATATTCGCGCCGTTATTGTCTCAGGCCAGGGTCAGAATTTTTGTTCTGGCTTAGATATTAAGTCAGTAACAAAATCAACTCGCGCTTCAATTAAGTTACTTTTTAAATGGCACCCTTGGCAAGCAAACCTTGTACAAATTGTATCTACAGGATGGCAAGAAATACCTGTGCCGGTGTTGATGGTTCTAAAGGGGAGATGCTGGGGAGGAGGCCTACAAATTGCGCTTGGTGGTGATTTTAGAATTGCTTCACCCAATACCTCAATAGCCATTATGGAAGCTCGTTGGGGATTAATAGCCGATATGGGTGGAACAATAGCGTTGAGGACATTAGTGAGACAAGATGTGGCTAAGGAGCTAGCCATGACTGGCGAGATAATTAATGGTGAGCGAGCATTTCAGTTAGGTCTGGTGAGCCATATAGACATAGATCCAATGAAAAAAGCTGTTGCTTTAGCGACAATTATTTGTCAACAATCACCTGACAGCGTTGCAGCGACTAAAAAGCTTTATAATAATAGTTGGTTTGGTAGTGCAGGCTTAACTTTATTTAGAGAGACTTATTATCAGCTAAAAATATTACTTGGTAAGAACAGTAAAATTAAATATAAGAACCAAACTAATGAGAGCTCAGAGATTAAAAATTTTGATAAAAGAAAAAAATGGTGAGAGTTAAAAACTATTTATCCCTAAAATGATATTTTGGGGATAAATAATTTAAATAACTAACTAATGAAATAATTATTTTAGTAATTCATGGTCTGCTGGTAATTGTTTTGCTATCCATAAAGCAAGTTTATGTTTCATATTAGGTTGATCTTCTGCATCTACGGCAAGTGGTTGAATCAACTTGTCGTTTACTAATAAGCGGTACAAACTTTCAATTTTATCTTTTGCTGCATTAGTTGAGGAAAAGTTTTTATACCCCCTGTTAACGGCATATTTTTCACCGATCACAACTGCTTTTTTCAGTAACTCTGCTTCATTTTTCAACTTTTTCATAGAACTCCCAACATTATATCAACGAGGATTATAAACAATATTTAACCTGTTTTATATTTTAACCACAGTTTTACAATTTCTGATAGTTAATACTAAGGTAAATTAATAAAACTTTAGCAGACTCTCTTTAAACTCTGACAGGCTTATAATTAAATTTTGCTTAGCTATCATTTGGTCTAACTTTTTAATGTCTTTGTTAAGCTCTGGAATAGTTAAGGTATTATCGTCAAGTAAATAAACTTGCTTTCGGCTATGGTAATAAAAATTCAATATAGTCAGAGCATTGATATCATTTTTGGCGGCTAATTTGATTTTTTTAAATTTACGGTAAATTCTGTTGTGCAGTTGTTTTAATTTCCAAACGTAATATATTTCTTTAAAATAAGATTTGTCTTTTATTTGGCTTAACACTGAAACACAAATTAATAATGCCAATATTACACCTAAGATGTTGTAGCGAAAATTATCAACTTCCATCTGCCCTGCTGTATTTTCTATCAAAAAATCACCAAGTAAGGCGATCATCAAACTACCCAAGCTCAGCGACAGAATTAATAATGTCCCAACAAAGCTAATGATGACTATATTTAATCTTTTTCGATACAGGGTCTTATCTATTTCTATTAGCTGCATTTATATTCTCATTTATAAACTTTATTGATACAAAGTATTAATTATTGGGTAATTTAACTGATTTTCAAGCCAGAATAGCGTTTAACTTGACCTTCAACCCCATGTTGCCAAACATTACTCCTACTTGAGATACTTAAGTGTAACCTTGCTCTTGTTATACCCGTGTATAACAACTCTCTTGAAAGTAATCGGTTGTCACTATTTTTTGGTAATACCATAGCGACATGATCAAACTCACTACCTTGAGTTTTATGGATGGTCATTGCATAGACAGTGGTAAATTTGGGTAATCTTGATGGCATTACCCACTTTAACTCCTCAGTACTTGTTTCAAATACCGCCATTAAGTGCCCTGATTCATTGCGCCAGATTATACCAATATCGCCATTAAACAAACCTAAGCGGTAATCATTTTCACTGATCATGATAGGTTGAGTTTGGTAAAGCGCATTACTATCTGCTATTAACCCTTTTACTTGTAATAACCCTTTAACTTTATCGTTTAGCGACTCAACACCTCTTTCTCCTAAACGAGTAGCACAAAGCAACCTGAACCTAGCTAAACATTTAAACGCATCCGTTACCATTCGACAGCTAAACATAGGTTGGAAGTACTGTTTAACCAATTGAGGAAGCCATTGGTCTATATCATTATCTAATAATGATAATTGTTCACTATGCTTGTTATCCATTAATAATTGCCAACTTGCTTTACTATTACCAGTAATAACAGATTGTGCCAATAAACCTATGCCCCCAAGACCATCAAATCGACGACTTTTAGTCAGGATGACTAACTGATCGGCAAAAAGTTTTGACTGTTTATTTACGCTAATCAACTGGTTAAATTCTGCTTTATTAATAAGATCGTTTGAAGTCACTTGAGTTAAGTAAGCCAGATTATTGTCGCTGTAGCCTGGATGGGGTATTGGCGCAATGTCGGCTAAAACACTACCCGCAGCAACCGAAGGCAATTGATCTGCATCCCCTAAAACAATGACTTTGCAATGCTTGGGTAGCGCTCTAAATAAACGAGTCATTAATGCTAAGTCAACCATAGAAACTTCATCAATAATTAATACATCAAGGCTCAATTGGTTGTCTTGATGATGACGAAAATTAGGGGTGTTGGGAATAACTGCTAACAAGCGGTGGATGGTATGAGTTTCTGTAGGTATTGTGTCTAGTATTTGCTCTGATATTTGCCCTCTAAAACCAGTAATAGCGTTCACAATGGATTCTGATAAACGCATAGCAGCCTTACCCGTTGGCGCTACTAAAGCAATACGCAGTGAATTATCATCATCAAGCATCAGTAAAGCGGCAATTAGCTTTATTACGGTATAGGTTTTACCGGTACCGGGACCTCCAGCAATAATACTAAAGTTTTTATTTATCGCGTTGGCAACGGCAAGTTTTTGCCAGTCAACTTCGTCAGCTATTTGCTGAGGAAATAATAATGTAACACTAGCTTTAATCTTCTGTTGTTCGGATATCGTTAATTCAACTGTTGTTAACTTATCACTGATATAACCTGATAATTCACGCTCAAATTCAAAATAACGTCGAAGATATAATGCTTGTTGGTGGTAAACAATTAAGGCATTGTCTTTGGCTGTAACATTGATATTTTTTAAGTAATTATTGATTACCTCAATATTGGGTATAGTAAAACCTTGATGGGTTACTAAACCTTGTTCGTCTCTATGAAAGCCAATTGTTTGATTAGCAATACGGTTAAGAGGTAAGCAGGTGTGACCGTCCCTTAAGCTTTTACTTAAAAACATAAACACATGAAACAAGGCATAAACTTGATCATCAAAATTCGAAATTTTCTGGTCGGGACTTTCTATTGCACTACAAACTTCCTTAGCAAAAAAATAATCAATAGGCATAATTTCAGCAATATTTTTTTGTGCTTGGTTAAAACTTGAGAAAACCCTTGCACCAATACTTTTATTGTTCATGAATTAGTCCTTTAGTTTGTTTATCACCAAGGAATATCTCGTCTAATTGATTAAGTTCTTCACTGGTTATTTTTCGATAATAAATTCCTGACCCTTGATGATTACTATCATCGGTCATCCCCCGCAAATAGAAACAATAAATACCACCAAAATGAACATTAGGATCATAATCTTTTAACGACAGTTTTAAATGACGATGAAGTGCTAAGCAATAAATAAGATATTGTAAATCATAGTAATTATTCTCTATATCATATAAAAGATTCTCTTGCTGATAGTACTTAAACTGGTCGCCAAGATGACTCGATTTATAATCGCAAACAAAATATTTACCTTGATGTTCAAAAACTAAATCAATAAAGCCGTGCATCATGCCTTTTAATGTTTTGTAACTGGGTAATCGAACTACAGGGCTCAAACTTTGCAGGTTTAATACTTGGCGAATACTCGCTCGGTGCTCTGTTAAAACGTTGGAAAGTTTTTCACTACTGGCAGACTGCATTGGAAAATAAAATTCACTTTCTCTTAGCGTTTTATTAAGGGTCAAATTAGCTAAAGAACAATTAGCGTCAGTTAGTGCAGAGTTTAATACTTGAACTAACCAAGCTTGCAAATCATCTTGAGTAAAACCCGTGGTGAGTTCACCGTATTTAACCAGAGGCCATTTCATACAAGTTTGCCAATCGGCTTGAATAAAGTCAGTATGCTCTAAAATATCATGCAATAAATTTCCTGTGTGTGCTCCTTTTGCCAGGGTAAAGCGAAGTAAGTTGTTGTCTAGGTTTTGTTCTTGAGGGTCTATGATTGATTGCTCTGATGTGAACTCATGATCGCGATCTGGTGATGAAACACCGACATGACGTAAATTTCTCTTTAAGGCCGAAAACGAACTTAACCACCAGTCACGTTCAATGTGCCCATAAAATTTAGCGACTTGAGGAGTCAGTTTAGCACTAGCATTATTAACACGCTTGTTTACTTGAACAGATAATTGTTCAACACTTTCCTCATTACCTAAATCATCATATGGAATGGTTAAAACACCGATTTCTTTTGTATTATCACTCATTAATGCTTGTAAATTGATGAGTATATCCTGATCTTTTTGCCATTTAAGGGTCAGTCCTAAAGGTGATTGTTCATAATGGTCAAATTCAGTAGTAAAAATATAACATTGTCTCTCTGCTCGTGTCACAGCGACATAAAGTAGTCGGATACTCTCAGCGTAAGCTTCATCTGCCATGGCTTTTTTAGCTTCTTTACTGCCATCTAAACTTAATACAAGTGGCCTTTCCCCTCCATCAACGTCTTTATGATACTTTATGAAAGTAACTGAACGGCTACCAAAACGTAAAGGGTCTTTAAAACGGGTGGCAAAAGGCACAAAAACTATAGGGTACTCTAGGCCTTTAGCACCATGTTGAGTAACAATTCGAATCAAGTCGTCATCACTTTCTAAGCGTAATTCAACTTCGGTTTCTGGATTATCTAGGTTTATTTGTTGCTCAAACCAATACAAGAGTTCTTGCGGTTGGCGATGACGAGTACTGGCAGACTGCAAAAGCTCAAATAAGTGTAATAAGTTTGTTAATACTCGGTCTTGATCTTTTTCGTCAATATGGAAATGTTGATGCATTAACTTCAAGGCCATAGAGATAAAGCCTTTGTTTAACCACTCCTCTCTAAAAGAAGCAAAGCTAAACTTCAATTTTTGCCACTGAAATTCATCACATTGTAATTGATAAAGTTTTTTTGGTGTAAACCCTAATAAACCACTGGCTAAAGCCGCAGTATACCAACGTTCGTTTTCAACAAACAAAATACCTTTTAATAAAGCTAATAACTGCTTGGTTTCATGGCTGTGTAATAAATTAGAGCGGTTACTTAAAAATACCGATGCAAGTTTTTTTCGATGTAAGGCGTCTTTTATCGACTGTGCCTCACTACCATCTCGCACTAATATCGCGATATCTTGTGCCTTAAGAGAATCATCGGCATTAAACAAACGAATTATCTCGTCGGCGCACCAATTAGCCATTTCAGCTCTAAAACTTTGTTTTACCCCTCCCTTTTTATCAACACTGTCATCATTAAAATGTATAAATTGCAGGGCTTTGCGTCCATTATTATTCGCTGACTTACTTTCTTTTTTTGCTGACTTGACTGGCAGGTAGGGAATGTTATAACCGAAAACATCACGAGCGTTTTTAGTTAATTCATTGCCATAAAATAAACGATTATACCCAGTAACCATCGATGGAGTAGATCGCCAGTTCGTATCCATTAACCATTGATAGTCGCAGTCTTGTCGCGCCGCTAAATAGGCAAAAACATCTCCACCACGAAAACCATAGATGGCCTGTTTAGGATCCCCGATCATGTAAATAGCTGATTGACTATCTTTGTTTCTGTCTCTAACGTCGGCATTAGTTGTAGTATCGCTACTAATCTTTGAAGCCTTGTTATAATAAATTGCTTTTATAATATGAAACTGCTGTGGGTCGGTATCTTGAAATTCATCCACTAACGCAACTGGGTATTGGGTAAACAAGGTGGAAGCAAACTTACCATTAAGGTCATTCTCACTCGACAAACAATAAGCTAAGGTCGTAATGAGATCATCAAACGTGAGTATATTTTGATTTTCTTTTTTTACACTAACAGCTTGACGAATTTGATAAATACCCGCTCTAACTAGGTTAAAAGCTTTAGCTTTATTAATCTGTTTAACTAAAGCTTTTACTTGCTCTTTAACTTGGTTTACTTGAATAAATATTTCAACAATCTCAGCTTTAAACTTTGAACGTCCATAACGCCTACCATCTATAAATGCATCAGGCATAGTTGACAGTTGATTAGGGTTAAAACTATCGACATCTGTTACCGCTATATTTTTAAGCCAAAGCACTAATGAGGTTAATTCTACTAGGCGAACTTCTCTTTCTTCACCTTTTTTAACATCAACTAAATGGCTGACCAAAGTTGGATGATTGACTTCTAGGTCTGTGAGGGATTTTTTCACCGTCAATAAAAACTCTTCAACAATATTTTTAGGCGCTAATACTTCTAGTGGCTGTTGACTGGCTATTGCTTGGGAGAATTGAGATATAAAGGCTAACGGATCTGGCCAGAATTCGGCAAGTAATAAAAACTCATTAACAGACTCTTGCGCCAATACTCGATAATAATCTTGGCATGACTCAATAACTAACTCTTGACTATCGGTCTCCATTAAAGCATTAAAAGGTAAACCGCTGCTAAAAGCATGTTGGGATAATACCCGCTTACAAAAACCATGAATGGTATAAATTGATGCTTCATCTAAAAATAATAAAGCAGTTTTTAATAAGTCGAGAGCTTCCCTCTCATCTACTTTTTTTGCTATTTCAATAAAGAATTCATCGTTTTTAATTAAGCTTGACCAGTCGTTGATAGCTTCACGTATAAAACCCTCAATACGCCCTCTTAGCTCTTCGGTGGCATCTTTGGTAAAGGTCATCACTAATATTTTTTCTACCGACAAGCGTCTTTCTAACAATAATCTTAGATATAATCGGGTAATGTTATGGGTTTTACCTGTACCTGCACTGGCTTCAATTAAATGTTTACCCGTTAACGGAATAGTTTGTATGTTCAAATTTTGCATCGACATTAACTAACTCCCTTTACTGTTTTGGATGCCCTATGTGTTTTAGGCGCTTTAACTTTTATTAAAGAATGGTACATAGGTAAGTAAATATCTGCTAGGTGCTGCTGGCATTCCGAGAATAAAGGACATGTTTGCCAAAAATATTGCATATAACTATCATCCCCTAAAGTAAACACTGCATTAGGGTCTTGCCAAAGCTTTTCAAAATCACTTTGTTCAAAGACTTTTACTGATTTTGTCGCTCCTATATATGCTTTAAACGCTTTGTTAGCTATATCACCATTAAGTAGTAATACCTGATGTTGCCCAGTAAAATAAGTCGTTATCAATTTCACTAATTGCTCCTTCGCATTGTCAACTTTATTGACCAAATACTCCGTTGTCTTTTGGCTTTTAGTATCAAAATAAAAACCATGGCTACTGATAACTTGACGAATTAACTCACTGTGTTCGGTTGTTGTATCAAAAGCGCTATTAATGTCATTGGTACTTGCATCAGTAATAGTTTGATCTTGATAAACTTGTACTATTAACTGATGAATATACAGTGTAAATAAGTCTTTGGCTTTGGCTGTACTACTGCGATAAAAAATTAATTGCTGCGCTTTAATTGGTAATTTGGCGCTCAATTGAATGGTTTTAATATTATTTTGAAGATCGGTTATCTTAATCGTTATCTGCATATCGATTATCTGGGGATTATCTGCATTTTGCTTAATGATTGCTTGGCTAAATTCAATACTATCATTAAGCCAACTTTCAAAAACTTTAGCGGTGGTTGGTAAATCTGGAAATTTACCGCCAAGTAGTGCGCTATTAAGTACCTGATTAAGTTTTAACTTGGTTTTATCCTCATTTGAATCATGGACAAGGCACTCTTTTAAGAGTGACTGACGTAACAAATAACTCTCTAAATGATTGATAGCAAATGGTTCTGCGTCATCTAGACTGACTGTTTTTTGGTCTAAATAGAGATTAAGTTGCTGTTGAGCAAACATCTTTGCAGGGTGTTGATAAAAAGAAATTAGTTGATCGACATTTAACGTTTCAATTGAATTATCACTAGAACCATGGTTAATAAATAGCTCTGATGATGAACTACCCTGTTCTTTGTCATACTCTGTAGTGCGTTCTAGATTGGTAAGTGGATATTTTAGTTTGAGCCATTTATCATCGAAACAGTTATATTTACCTTGGTAATTTTTATCACTAAAAGCCTGCATGGGTAGTTGGCGAAGTTGGTTCTCATCCTGACTTTGAATTGATTGTGTCGTATTAAATTGCCAAGAAAAACCAAGAGTTAAATAGTCCATCAATTCTTTTAACACTAAGGAGGCTTCTTTGGGCTTATTGGTTTTAATATTTCGTCCCTGATAACTCAGATACAAAGACTGGCGAGCAGAAATAAGTGCTTCAAGGAATAAATAACGATCATCCCCTCTCCTAGACCTATCACCTAGCTGTGATGGTGTAGATTCCATTAAATCAAAACCAAGAGGTTGGCGTTGTCGAGGGAATTCGCCGTCATTAAGGCCCAAAACAGCAATGATTTTAAATGGAATACTTCGCATGGGTAACATGGAACAAAAAGTTACTTGTCCCACCATAAACTGTCGTCCCGGATCTGGCAGGCTAAAGTGATTATTTAAAAATTCGCGAACGATTAATAACGATATCTCTTTATCAAAATGAGCCTGGGCACAATACTCCACCAATGAGGCAATAGCCTGATCAATAAGACTAAAACTTTGTTCACTCTCGATATCAAATAGCTCATCAACTATGGACAATAAATAACGTTGCCAATTAACTGCCGTTCGCGATTTTGTAAGACTATATGCTGAAAATTCAAGTTGTTCAATGATCAACAATAACTTACCTAGCAATATAGCCTCATCCCCTTCAATTGAGGAAATTAACAGCTGATGTTGATAAATAACCTCACCTTGGCCAAAATTGTCACCAAAGGCAAAGCCTCGTAATAATCTTGAGAGCCCCTGCTGCCAGGTGAAACTATTATTTGAGTGGCTAGATTGTAGTATCTGTTCTTTATGCTCTTTATTTAAACCCCAATGGATAGTGGCTTGTTCTAACCAAAGGGTTATTTTTGAAAGTTCATCAAGGGTGATATCAAACTTCAACTGCATGGCAGGTAAACGCACTAAAGCAATAAGCTGAGAAACGGCAAATCGACTATCGGGTAAATTTAGGATATCACTAAAGGCTGCAATAATAGGCTCTGCATCTTTTGCACTTCTATCAGCGATTGAGCATGGTAGTGGCGGAATTTCATCATCTAGAGCTTGCCAACCTCTAGTGAATACAGCATTAACAAAAGGGGCATAATTTTCGATCTGTGGACACATCACTAACACATCTTTTGGTGTTAGTGATGTGTCCTGATTAAATTGATGTAATAACCAGTCATGCAAACCTTGCACCTCTCTAAGAGCACTATGACAGCTGGTAATGGTTATTGAGTCATCTTTTAGATCAATCGGGGCAAGTCTTCTATCGGTTAAGCTGAGAATATCTTGTTGCAGATGAGCAAGTACACTAGTTACCTGACTTTCATTGTCTGATTCAATCTGCTCAAATAAGTCTATATTAACACTACTGTAATTTTGCAGTAGTGCCATAAACTCGCGACCCTGTTGTCCTAAGTTAGCTAATAATGGATTACCAACAGCAGCATTAGTTTCATCAATATACTCTAAAGTACATTCATCAATAACACCGACCCAATTTTTAATCGCTTTAGCGGCTTGTTTTTCTGTAATAATGTCGCCCCAATAGGCGAAACAAGGATTAAGATGGAAAAAATGAATATCAATATGTTCACTTAATGCGTGAATAAACTCTAACCACATTGGCGCCATAGCATTAATACCAAAAAATGAAATCCTTTTTGGTAGTGAGTTTTTTTTATCGGCAATATTGACTATCGCATCTTGTAATAATGAGACTGGATTATAAGGTTGGTCTTTGATCAACAACTGCCATAGTTTAGCTTGCCATTGTGTCAATTTTTTTAGGTCAGATAACTCAGATAAATCTTGTGGATATTGGCTATTTTTCATTAATGAATCAATAGTAGTTGTTCCCTCATGCCAACTATTAATCCATTCTGGTCTAAAAATCAGATATTGCTCATACAGATCAGCTAGCTGCCCAGCCAATTGATAACATTTTAATAATGCTTTTTCATTGTTACCGTTTAGATTGTTATTATTGGTTGTTAAAGCATCAGAAGTGTCATTAATACCCCGCCAATAGGATGTCGCGGGAGTAAAGTCGACATCACTACAAACGGCATCACTAGTTAAAAGGGTATATATACGCCAAGTTAACACTTCTCTAGAATAAGGTGATTGATCTGGAACTTTTTCATCGCTAGCCATGCTGCGTATAAGTTTCCATAAGAACTGGGCAGGTAACGCGTAACAGACATTCATGCTAATACCGCGCTGATTTGCTAAGGATAAGTTCAGCCAATGCTGCATACCTGCATTTTGCACTACTATCGTTTCTTGAGAGAATACAGGTAACGGTGAAACCTGTTGAATTTTGTCTAACAACACTAATAAATTTTCCATTTTATTAGCAGGATAAAGATAGATCAAAACAAGACCTTATTAGGAAATAATAGTAATTAAATTTAATCACATAGCGAAGTCGAACACTAGTTATATTATATTTTAATAAGAGGTAACGAAATAATTACCTCTCTGTATTTTTAATAAAATCAAATGAAATTGTTGCGGTATTAGTGGATATTATAGAGGTGTTTTTAATAAAATTTTTACGTTGATAAAACGAATTTTTTCATATCATTAACGAGATTATATAATCAAATAAATAACCCCATAATGATCATTAAAAATAAAAAAAGACGCCAAAAAGCGTCTTTGTATTAAATCATTATTTATTAGTTACCAGGTAACGTAGGGACTAAAATACCTGACATCTCGTGCATCACACGAATAACCTGACAGCTATAACCAAACTCGTTATCGTACCAAACATATAATACTGTTCTGTCGCCATCAACAATTGTCGCTTGGGAGTCAACTACACCAGCGTAGCGGGAGCCAACTAAATCAGTAGATACTATTTCAGTTGAAGCTGTATAATCGATTTGATTTTGTAAGTCAGACTTCAAGGCAATACTACGTAAGTAATCATTCAAGTTATCTTTGGTCGTTTCTTCCTTAAGGTTAAGGTTTAAAATGGCCATTGATACATTGGGTGTAGGAACACGAATCGCATTACCCGTCAACAAACCTTCTAATTCAGGTAAGGCTTTTGATACCGCTTTAGCGGCACCAGTGGTGCTAATCACCATATTTAATGGTGCACTTCTGCCACGTCGTGGTGCAGGATGGTAATTATCAATTAAATTTTGATCATTAGTATAAGAGTGAATAGTTTCAACATGGCCATTTTTAATACCATATTGATCATTTAATGCTTTAAGTACCGGTGTTATTGCATTAGTTGTACAACTCGCAGCTGAAACAATTTTATCTTCAGCTAGAATCATGTGCTGGTTAACACCATAAACAATATTTTTAATATCACCTTTGGCAGGTGCCGTAAGTAATACTTTAGCGATACCTTTTGACTTTAAATGCTGGCTTAAACCGTCTTCATCAGTCCAAATGCCGGTATTATCAACAAGCAATGCGTCATTAATACCATATGCTGTGTAATCAACTTCTGAAGGAGACTTGGCATAAATAACCTGAATAAATGCCCCATTAGCTTTAATAACATTATTTTCTTTATCAATAGTAATACTGCCGTTAAAAGCGCCATGGACTGAATCACGTCTTAATAAACTGGCACGCTTTTCCAGATCATCTTCATTTCCGGGTCTAAGGACAATGGCTCTGAGTTTTAATTGTGTGCTTGGACCTGCGCGTTCAATAAGCAAACGAGCTAATAAACGCCCAATACGACCAAAACCATAAAGAACAACATCCTTTGATTCTTGTTGTTTGTTTTGTTTAGAAATATCTGTTAATTCTTTTTCAAGAAATTGTTCTATAGATAAGCCATTAGCTTCACCTAAAAACAAATAGCGGTAGGATAATTTACCAACATCGATACGTGCAGGTGCTAAATTCATTTTACTTAAAGCCTCCACAAAAGGAAAACTTTCACGTAAGCGTAATTTGTTTTCTTCATGTAAAGCGACGGACTTGTGTGCTTTAATAATATCAATTGCAGAGACGTTTACTAACGGACGACCATAAATAGAAACTTCAACGCCATTGTTTCTAAATAATTGCCCTATAATAGGTAACATGTTTTCAGCAAACGTTTGGCGTTCTAGCCAACTATTTTGATATAGTTCTTCTGTGTGAAGAGTCATTTCATAAACCTTTTATTTCAGTCAATTGAACGATAATAAAATAACAAAGAAATTATTAACTCTGTTAATTAACATCTGATGATTTTGAATACTTAGATGCGCCACGCATTGTAATACATGATGAAATGTTTCGCCACAGGTTACACTTTGTATTTAATTGTATTTTGAACAATATATTAAATACTAATCGTTGGAGAATGGTATTCGTATAACCAATTGATTTTAGATTTAATGGTTTACGCAAGGATTAAATAGAACATCTCAATAAGCCAAAGAAACAAATCACTTAAAATTACAGAAAATGAGCTAATAACAAAACGAAGAGCTTTAAAGTACCAATCTATTATTGTACCTCTGGAAATTTTTGTAGAGAAACAAAAACTTTTATTTGAATGAGTAAGCTATTTTATCAAAAATCAATGGAGAGATTTACAGTGTTTAATAGGAGGTTAAAATAACGGTTATTAATAATTTATTTTTAGCTTAGCCAATGTTACCGAATAAAGTAAATAAACCAGGTAAGCTTATCAATAATTGGTACTTGAAAATTTAGACAATTAAAAATAAGCGTTAGTAACAAAGTGCTTAATAACTACTAAATATAGGGGTAAACATTAGTGGTTACAATAAAGTAAGGTTACTTAACAAACGTTAAGCTAAGTGAGTTAACACAATAGCGTTTACCTGTTGGCTTTGGCCCATCATCAAAAACATGACCTAAATGAGATTGGCAATGAGCACATTGTATTTCGGTTCGAGTAGCAAAAAGAGAATTATCTTCTAAATAACTAACTTGTTTGTCGATTGAACTACTAAAACTAGGCCAACCGCAACCTGCATCAAATTTATCATCAGATAAAAATAAAGGCTGATCACAGCAAACGCAGTGATAAACACCCTTTTGCCAGTGATCATTATAAATACCAGTAAATGGTCTTTCTGTAGCCGCTAAGCGGCATACCTTAAAAGCTTCATCGCTGAGTTTATCTTTGTAGTGATCATCATTCATTATTTTAATCCTATTTATGCTGAATTATTTTTTAATAGGCATGATAGCAATCATATTTTTTTCTGGTGTTGACCACTCTACATGGTATTTTTTACCTGCCGCTTTATCAAGTCGCTCAAAAGTATGTGCTCCAAAATAATCTCTCTGGCCCTGTAATAAGTTCGCTGGTAATACTTCACTTCTCATTGAGTCATAATAGGCAAGTGACGATGATAAAGCACCTGCAGGAATACCCAATAATGCAGTTTGCGCGACCGCTTTACGCCAGTTAAGTTGAGTTTCACTGATAACTTGCGCAAAATATTCATCTAACAATAAGTTATCTAAATCTTCATTACGCTTAAACGCATCAGTAATTGATTGTAGAAATGCGGCTCTAATAATACACCCTGCTCGCCAAATTTTGGCTATGCTGGCAAAATCTAAAGACCAGCCGTGTTCTTTTCCTGCTAATTTCATTAACTGGAAACCTTGGGCATAAGTACAGATTTTTGCACAATACATTGCATCATGTAATTGCCCAATAAAATCTTCTTTCTCTTCTAGACTAAAATTTTGTCGTTCAGGTCCAGCCAAGATATTAGAAGCTTCAACACGCAAGTCTTTAAAAGACGAAATTGAACGAGCATACACGGCTTGAGAAATTGTTGGTGCAGGACAGCCAACCTCTAAACTGCTCATTGCTGTCCATAGGCCAGTACCCTTCTGTCCAGCCTTGTCTAGGATTAGATCAACAAGTGGCAAGCCATCTTCTGTTTTGTGACGTAATACATCAACAGAAATTTCCATTAAGTAACTATCTAACGGCCCTAGATTCCATTTTTGAAAGATATCCGCTATTTCATCTGGTGATAGTAACAAACCTTCTCGAAGGACATGGTAAGCCTCGCAAATAATTTGCATATCAGCATACTCAATTCCGTTGTGAACCATTTTTACATAGTGACCGGCTCCAGCGGGTCCAATGTAAGCAGTACATGGTTCACCTTGAGTAATCACTTGACCTGGTTTAGTTCTTTCTAAAGGTTTCCCAGTTTCGACATCAACCTTTGCTGCTATAGCCTCCCAAATTGGTTTAATTCGACTCCAAGCATATGGAGAACCACTAGGCATTAATGCAGGGCCAAATCGAGCACCGACTTCCCCACCTGAAACGGCAGATGAAAACAAAATGAAATTAGCTTTATATTTTGTTTCTCGTTGAACAGTATCTACCCAAAGGCTATTACCTGTATCAATAACAATATCATCAGGTTGAATACCGGCACCAATTAAATTTTCACAAACTTGGTCTACTGGAGAACCTGCTGGAACTGACAAAACTATTAAATGTGGCGATTTTAAACGGGATAGTAACTGAGTATATGAAGAACAACCAAAAACACGCTGTTTAGTTTTACTTTGAGCATTAGCCGAAAGTTCAGCGATGTCTTGTTCAATGACTTCATCAATTTTTTCACTACTAAGATCAAATACGGCAATGTTATATCCGTTATCAGCCAAATTAAGAACAAGGTTCTTTCCCATGACACCAAGTCCGATAAAGCCGATATCACATAAAATATTTTCTTGTGTCATAGTTTAATTCCAGGTTTTAAAATGAAAACTCAAAACATATTATTATGAGTAATATAAAGTTTTCTGACAAATTTTCGGCATTCTACCACTTAAGAAGATCCAAATCATGCAATAACTGTACTTTACAAAATAATTACATATATTCAAATAATCTTACGTAATAAAACATCAAAAAAGCCGACAAATAATGTAAAAACACGATATTTACCTTGAGTTTTTCTGTAAATGGTGTAATTTTACTACATAAAATATTTTTAGGGGTTAAACATGACAATTAAAGTAGGTATCAATGGTTTTGGTCGCATTGGCCGTTTTGTATTTAGAGCAGCAATGGAGCGAAATGACATTGAAATTGTTGGTATTAACGATTTGATTGATGTCGATTATATGGCATATTTATTAAAATATGACTCAACTCATGGCCGTTTCAATGGCACTGTTGCTGTAGTTGATGGGCAACTAGTCGTTAATGGTAAAACTATACGTGTATCCGCTGAGCGTAATCCTGAACAATTGAAATGGGATGCTATCAATACAGATGTTGTTGTTGAGTCGACAGGTTTATTTTTAACTGATGAAACTGCACGCAAACATATTACTGCTGGTGCCAAAAAAGTAGTATTAACAGCGCCTTCAAAAGATGATACCCCTATGTTTGTTTGTGGTGTTAATCAAAATAAATATTCGGGCCAAGAGATTGTTTCTAATGCCTCTTGTACCACAAACTGTCTGGCACCTATTGCTAAAGTGTTAAATGATAATTGGGGTATTAAAGACGGTTTAATGACAACTGTGCATGCAACTACAGCAACACAAAAGACAGTTGACAGTCCTTCAGGAAATGATTGGCGTGGAGGTCGTGGCGCCGGACAAAATATTATCCCATCATCTACAGGGGCCGCGAAAGCAGTTGGAAAAGTTATCCCTGAGTTAAATGGTAAACTTACCGGTATGGCATTTCGTGTTCCTACCCCTGATGTATCTGTAGTTGATTTAACAGTTAACTTAAATAATCCAGCTAGCTACAGTGAAATTTGCCTAGCAATGAAAACTGCATCTGAAGGTGAGTTAAAAGGTATTTTAGGTTATACCGAAGACCAAGTTGTTTCTAATGACTTTGTAGGTGAAACGTGTACCTCAGTATTTGATGCAAATGCTGGTATTGCTCTTACAGACACCTTCGTCAAAGTGGTTTCTTGGTATGACAATGAAATTGGCTATTCTAATAAGGTATTAGATTTAGTTTCTTACATTGTTGCTTATGAAAATGATCAAGCCATTTCAACATCAGCATAACAGAGCTGATTTTTTCAAGTTAAGCCAGGTTATACCTGGCTTTTTTTTGTTTGATTAATAATCTTAAAATATTACCTGTCTTTGTTGATATAATTAATAACAACTTATTACTGATAAAATTTAATAACGATAATACTGATAACCAGTACTTCTGTATGGAACTAACTCGTATTGAGTTTCTAAAAAGGTAACTAAGTCTACTAATTCAGTTACCGTCATAAGATCATTAAAGTTTGTCATTTTAGACTTCCCCTCAATAGTAACCGCTGCAATAGGATAGCCTTGAACAAGTTTATGCGAAGGATTAATAACACTTGTCACAAGTTCAGCGTAGGTTGTTACTTTAGATGTCATTCCACCTAATCTTACATTTAACTCTGGATTATTAATCTTTTTATCTTGATCAAACCCCTCTATTTTATGACAAGCCAAGCACTGATATTTAAGCAATACAGCTTCACCTTTTACAATATCCCCAATAGGAAAACTAAAACCTCTAGGGGAGTCAGGTCCTGAATCACAGCTAATAAGACTTATCGATACGGTTATTAGTGAAACAAGTAATAAGTATTTCATAAAAACTCCTACATTATCTACTCAAAAAATACTTGAGGGATTAAAATATTACAACTTTGTTTTAACTCTAGCTAATAACTATTTTGATCCCCACTTTATATAATTCAGGAAGTGAGTTAGATCAGACTAATGGTGAAAATATTTATGTAATTCATCTACAACAATTAAAAATATAGCGATGCCTAACAAGCTAGACCACTGCATTAATGAAACTGGCGATAACTCTAATAACTCACGGATTCCTGGAGTATACATGGCACCAATGTGAATACCTTGTGCAGCCAACATACCAAAGAGGAGAAATTTATTACCAAAGAAATATTGTTTGAATATTGACAGCTTTTCAGACCGACTATTAAGTACGTGGACATTTTCAAATAACACCATCAGCAGTAAAGTCATATTACGTGCCTCTTTTTCGTCAACACCTGTATCTATTTGCCAATTAAAGACAGCAAAGGCTAAACTACCCATCACAATGGCATTCACCACTATACGCTCTACCATCAAGCGATTAAATATAGGTTCATGGGGTGCTCGTGCTGCTTGTTTTAATTCGTTACCTTCAGCAGGTTCAAAGGCTAATGCTACATCTTGTATGCCATTGGTTACCAAATTAAGCCATAATAACTGCAATGGAAATAAAGGCAGAGGTGTGCCAAATATTAAAGACAGCATCACAAGTAATATTTCAGCAGCACCGGTAGAAATTAATAAAAAGATAACTTTACGAATATTATTATAAACAATTCGTCCTTGGGTAATGCCTTCTACGATAGACGTGAAACGATCATCTGTTAAGATAATGTCTGCACTTTCTCTTGCTACATCAGTCCCACGAAGCCCCATAGCAATACCTACATGAGCCTGATTTAAGGCTGGCGCATCATTTACACCATCACCGGTCACAGCAACAAAATCGCCATCAAGCATTAGCTGCTCAACTATTTGTTTTTTTTGATGCGGAGATATTCGAGCAAACACATTAGTACTATGAACAAATTGACTAAAAGCTTCCTGGCCTTGAGCGTAGGCAAGTCCTAATTGATTTCCAGTGACAGCTTGCATACCTCTTGTTGCAATTCCTGAGCGTTGAGCCAAAACTAATGCGGTATTTGGGTGATCGCCGGTGATCATAGCAACGTTTATTTTCGCCACTTTACAGGCAGCCACGGCAGAAATAACATCACTTCGTAGTGGGTCAATCATACCAACCATACCAATAAAAGTTAAATCTGTAAGGGCATTCTCTAGTACACTAGGTACAGTGTCTAACTCTCTATAGGCGAGTCCCAAGACACGAAAACCCTCACTTGATAGATCATCAACCTGTTTTTCTATTATGGTTTTATCCGCATTATTATTAATAAAAGAACACATATTTATTAAAATCTCTACACTGCCTTTGACAAAAAGTATGTTCTTTCCCTCAAATTCATTCACACTGGCACAATAAGCATTTTCCGATTCATAAGGGATTTGGGCTATTTCCTTGTACCGATCTCGAGTCTCTTGGTAATTGACACTAAATTTTGATGCCAACACTAAAAAGGCTACATCAACCATATCCCCCTGTCCCTGCAACCCCTGTGTTGTTTTTTTTAAATGGGACTCATTCGCTAACACCCCGGCATCAATTAATAAACTGAGTTCTTGACCTAATTGCTGGTTTATACAATTTTCTGCGGTATATTGGTGAAGACTTTCTATTGAGGTATTAGCGGGGTCAACTGATGAAACTATATCACCATGTAAATCTAATCCTTCACCACCTATTTTAAAAGCATGACCGTTACTTAAGAGGATTTGCTGTATGGTCATCTCATTAACAGTGAGTGTACCTGTTTTATCAGACGCTATATAAGTACATGATCCTAAGGCTTCCACCGCCAGTAAATTACGGATAATAACCTGAACTTTTGCCATTCTGCTCATACCTATCGCAAGCGCCACTGTAATAGCCGCCGGAAGACCTTCAGGTATAGCAGACACTGCTAAGGCTACCCCAAGAAGAAAAACACTACCAAGTTCATCTCCACGTATTAGGGTAATGATAAATATAAGACTCACTAGAATTAATATTCCGTATGTAATACGTAAAGTAAAGTCTTCAATCCGAATTAATAGAGGGGGTTTAGTTTTTTCACTTTCAATATCTTCAGATATTTGACCTATCGCTGTATCTGTACCTGTAGCAATAACATAGCCACTCGCTCGGCCACTAATGACTGCGGTACCAGCAAAACAAGTTTGTTGTGCAGTCGATTTATTCTCATCATTGGTAACTAAAGTGTCGTTGGTTTTATTTGTATCTTTACCCGTCGACTTAGTAATAATTTTATCAACAGCCATCGATTCACCAGTAAGCATTGACTCATTTACCTTTAGGCTATTGCAATTATACAATTTGATATCTGCTGGTATTCGATCTCCCGATACTAGTAGCACTAAATCTCCGGGCACTAATGTCTGGCTTTCAATTCTTACTTGTTTATTATCACGAATAACATTAGCAAAAGAAGGGACCATTTTCTTTAATGCATTAGCCGCTTTTTCTGCTGAAAATTCTTGTATTGATCCAATAATCGCGTTGATAACTAATACGGCAAGAATGAAAAAGGCATTTATCTCTTGGCCAAGAAAATAAGAAGCAATTGCTGCAGCAAATAACACATAAATAAAAGGGCCTTTAAACTGACGCAAAATGATAGACAAGAGGCTTTGTTTTTTAGCTTTGGGTAAAAGATTTAAGCCAAATTTAATCAAGGCTTGCTCAGCTTGCTGCTGAGTTAAATTGCGAGGATAACTATTCACTTTATATCGTTTAATTGTTTAGTTATTAGTTCAGGGAAAAGAGCATGCATGGCCTGATAGAATATATTAATTTCTGAGTTACTAACGCCATCAATACCAATTAACTGGTTTAACTTTGACATAAATGAAAGCCGTAAATTGGGATTTTCTTTGAGATAATCATTGACTGTTAACAAGTCTGAATTTAGATCACTTTTTAGATTTTTGGCCTCAGTATAAAGCAACATTACTTGTTTGTTAGACAAGGAAAACTCATTACCCATAATTATTTTAAATTGCTCTATTTCAAGATGGTTTTCAACATTATCAGCTTTAATAATATGATAAAGTAATGATGCCAACGCAATATGAATAGCTTCAGAGTCTGCATTCTCAAATAATTGACTTTCTTTATCTAAAGTTGCTAACCAGTGCTTTAATGAGTTAAACATAGGTGACTCTCATATTAATTTGTGAGTTTAACATTTAGGACAATTTACAATTACTTTCTAACTTAAAGTTAAACCGTAAATACTGAGCTTTTAGTAACAAGACTACCTTTCCTTACCCACAACATCGCCATAACTGCATCGTCACCCTTACTATTAATAATATTGGGAAGTTTTTGGATAAGGCCAATATCAGTACTAATAAATTCATAATAACTAGTATTATTGATATGAGGGTTTGAAATTAGTACTATCTTATTTGAGTCATAGGGATGTTTTCCTAAAGCACCTGAAAAGACAACATGCTGACTTTTGAAATCATTTATATCAAAGATCATTTGATAGTTGACTAAGTTAGTACTTTGGGATTCAACAACAAAATAAGACATAATTTACCTTAACAAGTAGTTAATTTTAAATTTAATACTTCACCTCACGCATTGCGTCGGTAAATAACATGATAAACTAAGGCAACAAACAAACTCCCACCAACCAGATTACCCATAATTACTGGCACTAAATTACTAATAAAACCTAACCACGTGACCTTATCAACAGCTAGCGTTGTATTACCAAACGTCTGCTCTAAGATTGCCAGAGGAATAATATACATATTAGCAATACAGTGCTCAAAACCTGCAGCAACAAATGCTGATATCGGAAAAATTACAGCTACTACCTTATCAATGACACTTCGGCCAGCAAAAGCCATCCAAACTGCCATACAGACCAATACATTACACAAAACACCCTTAAAAAAAGCACTCCAAAAAGGTAAGGTACTTTTCACGATTGCTATTTTTATATATTGTTCGCCTATAGCTCCATTATTCATTTCATTATGACCAGAAAGAAAAACCAATAGTGCTAAACCACCAGCACCTATAAAGTTAGCCAAACAAACCACAAACCAATTTTTTAAAATCTCAGCTGTTGTTATTTTGCCTTCAGCCCAACCTAACACTAATAAATTATTACCAGTAAAAAGTTCTGCACCTGCAACAATCACTAAAATTAAGCCCAATGAAAAAGCGACACCACCTAGTACTTGACTAATCGCAAATCCCAGTGTTGGGTCGGACTTTATTAAAACAAAATAAAGGGCGCCTAAACCAATAAAAGCGCCGGCAAGAATGCCCAACATCAAAAGAGGTAATAAGGGTAATTTTATTTTAGCTACACCAATATTATTAACCCGTTCTGCTACTTCCTTAGGCGAAAATGCATCTGAACCAAATAGCTCTGTCATTGAAGATTCCCATCATAAATAAACAAAAAAAGTATAGTTTAAAGGTAAACCAATAATCGATGAATCAAACATCAGCTGATATGGATCACTTCTGGATTGTTTAGTGGAATTAGCCCTACTAATTAACGATTATAATAATCAATTAAATTAGGACCTTCAATTTGCTCAATATAATGTAAAAGGTGGTGTTGTAATGACCAGAATCATTAATACAATATGCCCATTTTGTGGTGTTGGCTGCGGTATTAACTTAAAACTTGGCAATAATGATCAATTGATTGGTGTCGAGCCAGAAATTAATCATCCCATTAGTCGTGGGAAACTATGTGAGAAAGGTTGGAGTACGGCCTTTGCCATAAGCTCATCTAAACGCTTAACACAACCATTGAAGCGAATAAATAAAGAGTTCTACCCCATTAGTTGGTCTGAAGCATTAACAACAATTGGCGATGAATTACAGGATATTATTGAACAATACGGCAGAAAAGCTGTTGGTGTCATTAGCAGTGCTAGAGCAACAAATGAGGACAATTATGCCGCACAAAAATTTGCTAGAACTGTCTTAAAAACTAACAATATAGATCATTGTGCGCGTATATGTCACAGCCCAACAGTTGCCGGGTTAAAAAAATCTATCGGTTCAGGAGCAATGACTAATAGTGCAAAAGATATATTTAGTGCTGATTTAATAGTAGTTTTTGGCGCTGACCCAACTGAAAATCATAGTATTCTAGGTGGTCAAATAATACGGGCCCATTTACAAGGTGCACAACTTATTGTAGTAGACCCCAGAGTGACTCGTTTGGCTAAGCTCGCCGATCAACATATGCAACTCAAGCTTGGAAGCAATGTTGCACTGATCAATGCCCTGCTCCACGTTATAATAGAAGAAAAAAATTATGATGAAAACTTCGTTAAAGCCCGTTGTAATGGTTTCGAGTATTTAGCACAACACGTTAAAGATATAACACCAGAGTCGGTAGAAATAACCATAGGAGTGAGTAGCCAATTAATTCGCTCAGTTGCAAGGGCTTATAGTCAGGCAAAGCGGGCGATGATATTTTATGGCATGGGAATAACTCAGTATATGAGTGGTACCAATAATGTCATTTCATTGGCAAATTTAGCATTAGTTTGTGGCCATATTGGTAAAGCTGGTACTGGCCTCAATCCACTTAGAGGACAAAACAATGTACAAGGAGCTTGTGATATGGGCTGCTTACCTAACGTATATCCTGGTTATCAAAATGTTGTAGATGAACATATTCAAAAAAATTTCAGTAAAGCTTGGAAAACACCATTATCAATACAACCAGGCTTAACTTCCCTTGGTATGACTAAAGGGGCGTCATCGGGTGAATTTCGGGCATTACTTCTATTTGGAGAAGATCCTGTGGTAACCGATCCCGATCAAAACCATGTGAAGTTTTCATTAAAAAATTTAGATTTATTGGTTGTTGCTGAACTTACATTAACTGAAACAGCCAAACTAGCTGACATTATTTTACCTGCAGCATCCTTTGCCGAAAAAGAAGGCACTTTTACCAATTGTGAGCGTCGAGTTCAACGGTTAAATAAAGTGTTACCTGCTGTTGGTGAAGCTAAAGCCGACTGGCAATGGCTCCAAGCACTAGCAAAACAGATGGGGTCTGAACAATTAAATTGGTTAACGACAGAAGAAATATTTAATGAAATAGCGTCCCTCACGCCAAGTTATCAAGCGATGACTTATCAAAAGTTAAATGATAATTATGGTTTACAATGGCCTTGTACTAACGACAGTCCCAACGGAACTGACATTTTACATAGTACTAGCTTCCCTATTGGTAAAGCCAATTTAATAGCAATAAATCATACTGATATAGATGAATTACCAAATGAAAAATTACCCCTTCAATTAACAACCAATCGCCTACATTTCCATTATGGCTGTGGCTCAATGACCAGGAATTCTCCTTTACTTGAAAGAGAAACGCCGCCAGGTATTTTATTTATTAACCCTATTGACGCCAAAAACCTCAATATTAATCATCTGGACGCTGTTAATGTTATGTCTCGACGGGGCTATGTAGAAACAAGAGCCATGGTAACAGATGATGTTCCCATAGGATTAGTTAGCATGCCCTATCATTTTAAAGAAGCACCATCGAACCAGTTGACTAATACCGCTCAAGATCCGTTAACTAAAATGCCAGAATTAAAAGCCTGTGCTGTAGCTGTATCAGCACTCGCTAAAGGTGAAATTCCAAAAACAATAGCTCAATTACTACAGGAGTCGCCTCATGAAATTTTATTTAATTGATGAATTATCTACATTACAGAAGCACTTAACCTTAAATAAAGATTTTCATCAGGTCGTTAAAAACGATGATGGCCAATTACATTGGCAACAGGTTATCTCCAAAGACATAAAGCCTTTATTACATGAAAAACCACAAAGCTCAGCTAAAAGCTTTTTTTTTGCTGAGCAAGAAAATATATTAATTTTTAATGGTGAATATTTTCAAGAAACTCTACCTAAGCCTAAAGCGTTTGTTTTATTTGGTATACAAAGTTGTGATTTAACCGCCATACATTATCAAGATAGATTTTTCAAAGATGACCCCTATTATCAAAGTAGGCGGCAACAAAGTTTATTGGTAGGACTTGATTGCATAACACCTTGCGAAAATGGTTTCTGCCCAACGGTAAAAGCTGGTCCTGGTGTCAGTGAAGATTGCGCGGACCTGGTTTTACATCCATTAATCAATAATCAATGGCTGCTTAAAGTACAAACCGATAAAGGCACACGATCAATAAATGGCTTAAAACTAACAGAAGCAAACAGCCACTATATAACCGAAAGAAACTCTACTTTAGACCAGTGTGAAAAACTATTTCCTGATAATACTTACATAACTCAAGGGATAGAAAAATTAAACTCAGGAAAAATATCAGATACATTTTGGCAAAAAATTGCTATACAATGTTTAGGCTGCTCGGGTTGCACCACGCTTTGCCCTACTTGTTCTTGCTATGATAATCGCACAATAAAACAAGACAACAATAACGTTAGTCAACAACGTTTTTGGGATTCATGTCTATATGAAGGCTTTCAGCGTGAAGCCAGTTTTAATAATCCTTCGACAGAAGCGGGGTCAAGAGTAAAGCGCTTTTGGCATCATAAGTTTGGTGATGACTTTTTTACTGATTTTTCACGCTACGGTTGTGTGGGTTGTGGACGCTGTGAGCAAACCTGTCCTGGGGTTATTGGCGTTCATTCTGTCATGAAGCGTATTGATCAGGAGAATTTAGATGGTTAATCTTATCCCAGATAGCATAGAATTAATTGATTATATTGATGATGGTCAACAAGCTCGTCATTATCGATTTCGTCTATCTTCCCTAAAAGTCGGCCAAAATATAAACAAACACCAAAAACATCAATGGCAACATGTAAAACCAGGACAATTTTTTATGTTAAATGTTCCCAGTTTAGGTGAAGCACCATTTACTTTCACTGAGGCTCCAAACATGGAGGGTGAATTTAGTGCCTTTATACGAAAAATGGGACAAGTTACTTCACAATTATTTGCTATGCAACGAGGCGATATCCTTGGTGCTCGGGGTCCTTTCGGAAGAGGTTGGCCAATAGATAAAATCAAGAACAAGAATACCCTGATTATCGCTGGAGGATGTGGTTTAGCTCCTTTGGTTACCCTGATTGATGGTTTAATTGATAACCAGAATAATTGCCTACTTAATAATAAGAAAAACAAACAACAACTAGTGTTAGTTTATGGCGCTAAAAACAAGGCATCACAGCTGTTGACACCTGAACGAACCCGTTGGCAAAAACATATAAAAATATTCAATACACTTGATGAATATGAAGAAGACAGAAACTCAACTGCAGTGGAAGGTAGCCCAATAACTATTTTAGGGAAAGCGCTCAGTACTTTTACCAGTCCACCAGAAATAGCACTGCTTTGTGGGCCAGAGCTAATGATGAAAAAAGGCGCAAACTACTTAACGGAATATGGTTTAGCGAGTAATGTTATTTTTCTAGCGGTCGAACGTCGCATGCATTGTGCGGTTGGTCTGTGTGGTCATTGTTATATTAACAATAAATATGTTTGCACCAGTGGACCCACTTTTAGCTGGCAAGAGTTACAAGAACTCCTCAATTAATCCTAACAGTGTGCTAACAGCTTACCTAATGATTACCTTGTTCTAATTTTTTTTCAGCTAGAGCAATATGGATACTCGTTTTTGCTACTGAATCAGGGTTTAATGAAATAGAGTCAATGCCGCAGCTTACCAAAAACTCTGCAAATTCAGGATGATCTGAGGGAGCCTGACCACAGATACCTACTTTGCAACCACAGTTATGAGCAACATTGATAACTTGAGCAATCATGCTTTTAACAGCATCATTTCTTGCATCAAATAATGATTTTAATTCAGTTGAATCTCGGTCTATACCCAATACAAGTTGCGTAAGGTCATTGCTACCGATAGAAAATCCATCAAACCGCTGAGCAAATTCCTCAGCCAAAATAATATTTGATGGAATTTCACACATCACATAAACTTGTAAGCCATTAACACCTCTTGTTAAATTAGCTTCACTCATAACCGATAGTACTTTATCAGCTTCGCCAGGGGTACGACAAAAAGGAATCATCACGATGACATTACCAAAGCCCATTTGCTCACGAACTTTAACAATAGCCTGACATTCCAACATAAAAGCTTCGCGATAACGATTATTGTAATACCGAGAGGCTCCACGTAAACCAAGCATAGGGTTTTCTTCATATAATTCAAAATATTCACCGCCTAATAACCCCCTATATTCATTAGACTTAAAGTCTGACATTCTGACAATGACAGGCTTTGGGTATTGTGAGGCCGCAATCTTGGCAACCCCAAGTGAGAGTTTATCAACAAAATAGTCAGTCTCATTTTTATACCCTACACACAACTCGGAAATATGATCGTTCAACTTACTATTGGTCACCTTATCCCGATGCACTAACGCCATTGGATGAATACCAATTTGACTAGAAATGATAAACTCTATACGAGTTAATCCTATGCCAGCGACAGGCAAAGACCACCATTTGAAAATAGCGTCAGGCATAGCGGCATTAATCATAATATCTGTTTGGGTTTTAGGTATATCAGCTAAATTAACTTCATTAATGTCATATGCTAACTTGCCATCATAAATAATCCCTTGGGCTCCTTGTGCACAACTCAGAGTCACTTCTTGATCATTAACTAGTACCTGAGTAGCATTTTCACAACCAACAATGGCCGCTATTTTTAACTCTCGGCTAACAATGGCTGCATGACTCGTAGGACCGCCCGTATCAGTAATAATACCTGCCGCTTTTCGCATTAAAGGTAACCAGTCAGGATCTGTTCTTTGCGTTACTAGCATAGCCCCTTCGGGAAATTGGTCGACATCTTTTGGGTTTGTTACTTTAAACACCTTTCCTGTGGCAATAGCACTGCCAACACTGGCTCCTTTAGCTAATATTTTTGATTTTTCTTTGAGCTGATAATTAACTAATACCGAATGATTTTTTTGTGACTCTACTGTTTCAGGTCGTGCTTGAACAATGTAAAGTCGCCCTGACTCACAATCTTTTGCCCATTCCATGTCCATCGCTTTACCGTAATGCTTCTCAATATTGATGGCCCAGTTAGATAATTGCAATATTTCATCATCAGATAAAACTAAACTTTTTCGCTCATTGGAAGTGGTCTCTAACGTGATAGTACTTTCTTCAAAGCCAAATTTACCTTGAGAGGTTTTAGCAAAACACATTTTCACTAATTTACTACCACATTTTTTTTCAATAATCGGTATATACGTTTTATGACGTTGTTCCAATAGTGTTTTTGTACCCGATTTTTTATTAGAGGTTATTAAAGGTTTAAAAACCATAAATTTGTCAGGAGTAACACTACCTTTTACAATAGTCTCGCCTAAGCCCCAAGCGCCATTGATCTCTACCACATCAGGAAAACCAGTTTCCGTATCAATTGAAAACATTACACCTGCCGCTTGAGAATTTATCATTTGCTGTATGCCAACAGATAAGGCCACTTTATCATGGGCAAAGCCCTGTTTATCTCTATATATAATGGCTCGATTGGTGTAAAGCGAAGCGAAGCATTGTTTACATGCATTGAGTAACTTATCAATACCAACAATATTTAAGTAGCTCTCTTGTTGTCCAGCAAAACTTGCTTCAGGTAAATCTTCTGCAGTAGCAGAGCTTCTTACAGCAACACTCGCAAAATACGGCTTTAGGATTGACCTTTCTTGAATGTTTGAACTGTCATACTGATTCTTAAGTATTTTTTTTGATAATTCTTTATAAGCCTCTGTTATTTCATCACTTTGTAATTTTGTAAAGTCACCGTTAGCAATTAGCGACCTAATGGCACTACCTGAAATAGCTAAGCTTTGCTGACCTGATTCATAAGCTTCAATATGATAGTTTATCGACTCATTAAGCTCATTTTGTAGTAAAAACTCAATAAATAATTGTGCACTTGTCGCAAAACCAATCGGTACATTGACTTGGGCTTGATTCATATTAGCGATCATCTCCCCTAAACTCGCATTTTTACCACCTACTTGATCTAGATTCAAAAGGCTTAACTCCTCAAACCAAAAAATATATTTTTCTTGTTTTGTTGAATGCATAATATCTTCCATAATATATATCATCTAAATTTTAAGATTTAAATCAGCGTGATTAATATATTCAAGTCTATCTATAAAAAATCACTTTAAAATAGGTTAATTCATCACACCAGTGTGCATGTTATTGTTATATATATTGAATGTGGTAATTAAAACATTAGTTTCAGCTATCGCCATTCACAAAAAGATAGGTTAAGGACAAAAGCTTAAAGTAATAATGTAAAAAAACACTCAAAATTTAGTATCCCTATCGCCAACATATATTAAAGAAGACAACAACTGGCCAAGCTAAAGACAATAACTCCTGACGAGCCAAGATGCTCTAGCAGACTTGTAAATCAGTAGTTTGCTTTACTAAGTCCCGATAACTCAAATTTATTTTTTGATCATTTTTACTTAACCAACGCAGTGCGACTTTATTTTCAATTACCGTATTTAAATACTTATCTACAGCTTGATTAGCAATACTAAGGTTGTTATTAAGATCAACTTACCAAATAAAATCATCATAAAATTGCTTATAACCAGAAGGTTAAAGCTATTTTGGCTGTATGGCTTTTTGTGAATCATATTTTCGGACATCACATATATCTATTAAATAAATACAACAAAAGTATAGTGTCTACTGAGTTCATTACATTGGAACTTACTGATTTACATCAGGTATAAAATCAATAAAATGTTAAAATGTACTATCGTATTTATAGATAGCGTTAACTTGTAACATTACCTTATGATTTTAATGGTTTTTTATAAGGAGACAACATTTGGTTATTCTAACTAAACTAAAAAACAATAAAATTTAGAAAAATGGAGAACCGCATCAAAAGAATAGAACTTTGTATTTTTCATATGTCCAAAACAAGCTATAAAAACAATAATATTAATAGTTTTACTCATAAAAATTTGTCAGTGTAAAAACACAAATACTTAATCAATCTATATATGTTGAGCATTTGTATAAAATGTTTTTACCGCATAATCATTTGATAAATTTACAATACACACTCTCTTGAAGCTAAGTTATAAACTACACTAAAATAAACCTCCAAAATGGGTAATTATTATGTGTTTTACCGTTTACTCATCATCTCTTTATCCCTGTTTATTTCTCAATATGGGGTGGCCCAGTCTAATTTTGTAGATGGACCATTTAAATATTCAATTCCTGTTCTATCAATAAATAGTGTTATTGGCCCAGCTGTAAGTGAATATATCACCACTAAAATCAGTAAAGCGCAGAATGAAATCAATATACCTTTGATTGTCATCACTATGGATACTCCTGGAGGGCTAAGTTCAAGTCTTCGCCAAATAAATCAACATATATTAAGTTCAAGTATCCCAGTAGCCTGCCTGGTTTATCCAAAAGGAGCACGTGCAGCTAGCGCAGGTACATATATCCTTTACGCCTGTCATTATGCAGCGATGGCACCGGCAACAACTTTGGGTGCTGCTACACCAGTAAATATAGCCACTCCTTCATCTGCCCCAGATGAAAGAATCCAACAAAAACCCGATTCAGCAATAAAAATGAAAGTATTAAATGATGCCATAGCTTATATTCGTTCACTAGCACAGCTACGCAATAGAAATGAAAAGTGGGCTGAAATAGCCGTATCAGAAGCAGCAACATTAACAGCAGAAGAAGCACTGAAAAAAAATGTAATCGACTACATTTCCCAGAGTCCCCAGGCATTACTATCCACTCTCATTAAAGAGGGTAAATTAACAACTGACTCAGGAACTATTAATATAGGAAACACCCTCCTAAAAGACAGTCCTCCAAATTGGCGAAATCGTTTTATCGCTATGATAACCGATCCCAATATTGCCTATATATTAATGTTGATAGGGATTTATGGCTTAGTGTTAGAGTTTTATAGTCCTGGGATCGGTGTTGCGGGGATTACGGGTATTATATCTTTACTCATTGCAGTGTATGCATTTCAACTATTACCTTTAAGTTTTTCAGGTATAGCACTTATCTTAGTTGGGATCGGTTTACTAATTGCTGAGTCTGTCATACCAAGCTTTGGCGTATTTGGCATTGGAGGAACCATTGCTTTTGTATTTGGTTCAATATTTCTAATCGATACAGAACATCCCCGATTTCTTATTTCATTACCTTTAATAGCGGCTGTTGCCTTCGTATCCATATTATTTTTTGTTTTCTCATTGGGAATTATCTGGCGGAAAAGGAATACAAAAATAGTTTCTGGGCAAGAAGAACTTATTGGAGCAGTAGCTTTCGCAGAAGCCAATTTTATTGATAAAGGCTTTGTCATTATTAATGGGGAGCGATGGGCTGCTTTATTTACTCACCCAGTGTCCAAAGGTCAAGAAGTTACAGTTGATACTATAAACGGGTTAGTTTTAACAACTTCCCCAAGCCAAAATAAGGAAATTTAACATGGAATTACTATTAAACAATGAACACTTTTTTACAGGTTTTGTCATCATAATATTTATCTTATTACTATTGAGTGCCTTTAGAATATTACGTGAATATGAACGAGCTGTTGTTTTTTTACTTGGTCGCTTTGATAAGATAAAAGGCCCAGGTCTAATTATTATTATTCCCTTTATTCAACAAATGGTCCGAGTTGACTTACGCACAGTTGTCATGGATGTACCAAGCCAAGATGTAATTAGCCGAGACAATGTATCTGTTCGTGTCAATGCAGTTATCTACTTTCGAGTGATTGATGCCCAAAAAGCTATTATCAATGTAGAAGACTACCTACAGGCAACGTCGCAATTAGCTCAGACGACTCTACGTTCAGTCTTAGGTCAACATGAGTTAGATGAAATGTTAGCGAGCAGAGAGGCTCTCAATATTGACATTCAAGAAATATTAGATGCACGAACAGATGGTTGGGGAATTAAAGTCTCCAATGTTGAAATAAAACACATTGATCTCAATGAAACAATGATAAGAGCAATAGCTAAACAAGCAGAAGCGGAAAGAACACGCCGAGCAAAAGTGATACATGCTATGGGCGAAACAGAGGCGGCTCAAAAACTAGGGGAAGCAGCAAGTAAGTTAAGTGCAGAGCCTAATGCGTTAATGCTACGATACCTTCAAACACTTACCGAAATTGCAAGTGAGAAGAATTCGACGATATTATTTCCTCTGCCTTTGGAATTATTAAATGGTTTATTTGATCGAGGGCAAAAAAGCAAAAAAGAGTGAAAATTTATCCTTACCTTCACATGTAAGCTTGAAACTAAACAGATTGATTGCAATTCAAATTTTGGTTTTGAAATTATGAGTAGTAACTGGTGTAAAAAATGACAAAAAATAACACTGGGTCAGGTGAGATTTTGGGGAATTTAATCCTGCTATTGTGATATTGTATCTTGATGCTTTAAAGCATTAACAATCGGTTATTAAATTATAAATGTCACCAGCAATAGATGTTTTCATTTTAGGTTAACTCATTATTATTAATGATAATGAGTCTGCACCTGAGATAGTAATGGCATTTTAGCAAAGTAAGATGAACCATTAGCATAACTTAATGAAATTATATTATAAATTATACGTTTTAACACAGGCAATAACACATGAAGTTCTTTAATACCTACATTAAGTTAGGTGAACAATTTTTTCAGCGAAATTTACCACAAAAATTTGACTGCCCTTCACTATTGTTATGGAATAAAACATTAGCAAATAATTTACTTATACCTAACGATTTACAAGATGATCCTGATTTATTATCTAACTACTTTTCCGGTAATAATATACTCGATGGTGCTGAACCAATCGCATTAGCTTATTCAGGGCATCAATTTGGTCACTTTAATCCCCAACTAGGTGATGGTCGAGCACATTTACTTGGTGAAATATTAGATAAAGATAATATACGCCGAGATATTCAATTAAAAGGCTCTGGACAAACTAGTTTTTCGCGGCGAGGTGATGGGAAATGTGCGTTAGCGCCAGCCCTAAGAGAATACATCATGAGTGAAGCATTATACGCCCTTGGTGTTCCTACTTCCCGCTGTTTATCTGTAGTTGCAACAGGAGAGACCATTAGTCGAGGCTTAGCTAAAGCTGGTGCTGTAGTGACTAGAGTTGCCGCAAGCCATATTCGTGTCGGGACCTTTCAATACTTTGCTGCCAGAAGAGATACCGCCTCATTACAAACGTTAGTTGATTACACCATAAATCGTCACTTCCCTGAGATAGATACAGATAAGACAGGAAAAAAAATTCCTCTATCGTATGAGCAACGTATATTAACTTTTTTAGAGAGTGCCATTACTAAACAAATCACCTTAGTCGTTGAATGGTTACGTATTGGGTTTATTCATGGGGTAATGAATACCGATAATACCGCTATATGTGGTGAAACACTCGATTTTGGTCCTTGTGCTATGTTAGGCGGATATAATGAAAATAAGGTATTTAGCTCTATCGATGAGCATGGTCGTTATGCCTTTGGTAATCAAGGCAAAATAGCACAGTGGAATATGGCTCGATTAGCTGATTGTTTAATACCTTTATTAATAGAGAATAGTGATGACAATAGCTCTCAAAAAGAGCAAGAACAACACGCATTAGCAAAAGCTGAGGTGGTGATCAATCAATATACAGATACATTCGAATCCGCCTACTTTACTATGTATGGTAGAAAAATTGGCCTGAAGGATATTTCTTTGCACAACAAATCATTGATTAATGATTTATTAGATATAATGCAAACTCAAAATCTTGATTATACACAAACGTTTTGGCACCTAACGCAATCATTATCAGACAATGTAAAAGCTCAGGAGTTAACAAACCGATTAGGTGATTGGTACGGAAAATGGCTAGTTGCTCTTAAACAAGAAGCTCCTAAAGGAAAAAACTATTATGAAGCTCAAAGTTTAATGAGCAGTAACAATCCCGTTGTTATCCCTAGAAACCATCATATTGAAACAATACTAGAATATTGTGAAAATGTGATTGCTACTGATATAAGTTTAATCAAGGAGCCAAGCAAAGTCATGATTAATGATACGATTGATGAATTCCTTAGCGTATTACGCTCACCCTATCAAGAAACAGAAGAGACATATAAATATCAAAGTATACCAAGTGATAATGATATGTATTATCAGACTTTTTGTGGTACTTAATTTTTTTTAAGTGCCTTATGACTGATTTCCAGAACCGATACGATTAAAAAGTAATGATGTTAAAACATCAGTTTCAATAGGGGTGATTTTAAGTTACTCACAATATTCAACTAACCATGTATGTTGAGCTACCTAAGGGGGATGTCATATTTCATCCCTGACTTATGTTTAAGCCGTTAGGGTATATTAAAGGTGGACATTATATATTTTGACCTCCTGACCTACTGACTCTTTTCTCCTCGATAAATAATCCTGTCATTACCACGATAGTCACCATAATTAGCTACATTTTGTTTACTATTAGTCATAGTAAGTGCTGCACCTGATTTGATGGTGCCGCCTGCCTGTGAACCTGTCATAGTAACAGCACCTACTACTGTTGATATGTTACCTTCGATTACACTGTTTGTTACTGTCATGACACCAGCACCCGTTATCATTAAGTTACCTCCGATACCACTTCCACTTCCGACAGTTATAGCACCTGCTACACTTCGTATATCATTATATACTTTGACACCGGCTCCAATTGTTATAATACCAGCACCAGTACTCATGACGTTATTTGCAACCTTAGTACCTGCTCCAATAGTAATACCGCCTGCGAAGGTAGAAACAGTCCCCGCTATATATGAATTAGTTCCAACTGTAACAATACCAGCTGCGGTGTTGATATCACCTCCGACAAAACTACCATTACCAACAGTAACCCCTCCTGCTGTTGTAATAATATGACCATCCACACGGGTATTATTTCCGATGGTAACAATTCCAGCAGTTGTATCGATATCACCTTGAAGTTGACTTCCGGTCACCAGAGTAACGGCGGCAGTAGCAATCAGATTAGCGTTAATATTACTGTTAACAGCCATTGTAACCGCACCAACAGTTTTAAGGGTCAAAACAGAATTAGAATTAAGGTTAATACTACTATTAGCACCTGTTGTAAAAGCACCAACTATTGTAATAGTAACCTCTGTGTCTTGCGCTATTGCAATGGTGTCTCCAACGCCAAGAGTGACTGCTGCGCCGCAAATGTAAGCATTTGGGCTTGACGGTATGCAACTAGCAGGCAATGGTCCAGTTTCAAAATTGTAAGAAATCCCTGCTTGTACCGGCATAACAGCGAACAAGACCAGCAGTAGCATACCTAAATTTAAAAGCGCCCAGCCGGTTGTACTGTCGCTTGAAATGAGACCATAGCAAAGTCTGATTTTATGTTGTTTCATTTTTAATACCTTTTGAAATTAGGTAATTGTCAGTATCTATTTCTAAACGCCAACTGATATACATCAATTAGTCGCACCAATAACATATATTATATATTATATATCGCTCGGATTGTATGCCCTATCTTGGCATGACACTTCTATAACAAGTATTTTGATCTGAAGACACTTAATATTAAGGCTGAGGTGTGGATAAAATCACAATTAAATGGGTACCAGTGGTAACTAAAATATATAATGTCATCTCTAATAACAGGCATATATTATTTTAAAATAAAATCACTATGACGACCCCAGATCTACACCTGAAAATTTATAGCGATTTTATCCTTTAAGAGGGCATTATTGTTGGTGTATTGAACCTGTATCATCTCTTTTAAAACCATGGCATATATATCCATGGTGACGGTTTTTTTTCTTCGCTAGCTGGTGAAAGTGCTCATAACCAACCAAAAACGCAAACGGGTTAGCGTTGTAATCTGCATAAGCCTGATCACTGCCATTATTAGCCTCTCTAACGCCAGCAGCAAAAGAACTTAAGAAATCATCTCTGTTGTTGAGTAAAATTATTGCAGGGCTACTACCGCTATTAACGAGCTCTAGCGCGCCATAGTCAATATACTTATCAACGACTACGCTATTAAAAGAGCCGCTGTATTGATCAGTTTCAACGTCATACGAAACAGGTGAATCATCAGTAGCCTCCATTAGAGAAACAAATAACTCTCTTACTTTTTTTGAAATCACAGAATATTCCTTGATTAGACTATTTTTAGGTGGGAATAATTATTATTATATGAGGAAAACACTATGAGACAATATTATTTTTCACTAAACTAAAAAACATCAAAAATTACCCATTATAACAATCTGACTACTAATAAATGATTGGTGATAATTTCTGAAAATTAGGATTAAATTTGAGTGATTATGTTAATTAAAATATTTATGTAATAGATAGATAAAGCTAGGAGATATCTGAAATACTGAAAAGATGAAACAAAAATAAAAATGGTACCCGGAGACGGACTTGAACCGTCACACTCTAAGAGCGAGGGATTTTAAATCCCTTGTGTCTACCAATTCCACCACCCGGGCATCGGATAATTATTTTTTATAGTAGGTTTGGTTTACCTACTTTTATTATCTATTAATGATAATAAATTGGAGCGGCTAACGAGACTCGAACTCGTGACATTCACGTTGGCAACGTGATGCTCTACCAGCTGAGCTACAGCCGCTTCATAGAAATTAGCTATTAAAATAACTAAAAGGTCAAAAAAACAAGATATTGGAGCGGCTAACGAGACTCGAACTCGTGACATTCACGTTGGCAACGTGATGCTCTACCAGCTGAGCTACAGCCGCTTCATTTTTTTTCAAAAAATATCTTATTTTTAAATGTATATGCCAATATACATATTTCCGCACTTACATAACTAACAGTAAATGGTACCCGGAGACGGACTTGAACCGTCACACTCTAAGAGCGAGGGATTTTAAATCCCTTGTGTCTACCAATTCCACCACCCGGGCATCGGATAATCATTTTTTATAGTAGAGATTGGCTCCCTACTTTTTAGTCTTTAAACTAAATCCTTTATTACTGCCATCCACTACTTAAGTAATGGAGGCGGGTCCCGGAGTCGAACCGAGGTCCACGGATTTGCAATCCGCTGCATAACCACTCTGCCAACCCGCCAGACAATTTAATTATTAATAAATAATGAAACTTTATTATTTAAATTAAATATTGGAGCGGCTAACGAGACTCGAACTCGTGACATTCACGTTGGCAACGTGATGCTCTACCAGCTGAGCTACAGCCGCTTCATCTGTTGACTTCCTGCCAACTGGAAACGCATTTTACATTGATATACTTGTGAGTCAACACTTAAGTATCAATTTTATTTTGACTGCTCAAAAAGTGTCTAACCTGATGTTTTTTTCGCTAATCTGGTTACTTTTTACTTATTTTTGAGCCTTAAGTTCAGGCCAGGCAACTATAAAATATGAAACCATTGACCAGATTGTTAAAATTGTTGCTACAAAAAACATAGAATAAGCAATACCCATTAATATTTGATGAGGAAAATCAAATAAAATCAGTGGAATATCATAATCAGGTCGCCAAATTAAGCCTTGCAACGATAACATCTGGGCAAAAGTTTTATATTTCCCCATTTCTGATACGGCAATTTCGTTTCTTTTACCTATTGATGACATAAATTCGCGCAACGCACTAATGAATATTTCTCGAGCAATCATTATCATTGCTGGTATAGATATCCACCAAGTTTGATAGTCTTGTACAATAACGATTAGCGCGGTAACAACCATCAGTTTGTCAGCAACGGGGTCAATAAATGCGCCAAATGCAGATGTTTGGTTAAGCTTTCGCGCTAAATAACCGTCTAAAGCATCACTGACAGAAGCGAGCCAGAATACAACAAAAGCCCCAAAGTGATTCCAAGAAACGGGTAAATAAAAAACAATGATAAAAATAGGTATTAGAATTATTCTAAATACCGTGATTTGGTTTGGAATTGTCCACATAGACTTTATACAACTATTATTATTTCGAATGACGGCTGTTTACTCACTTACATATAAAAATAAAAGTGACTACAACCCTTTAACTTCATTTTACACAGATTAGCTATTAATTGTCATGATCAATTATCATGTAAGGCATCATAAATAACGTTAGCTAATATTTTATTTATACCGGGCACTTTTTCTAATGTTGTTCTGTCTGCCTGTTGAACTTCCTGCAAACCCCCTAAATACTTGAGCAAGGCTTGTCTCTTTTTAGTCCCTATTCCTGGAATAGACTCAAGTGTTGATTTTTTACTAGCCTTCTGCCGTTTCGCTCTATGACCTGCAATAGCAAAACGGTGAGACTCATCGCGAATATGTTGAACAAGGTGCAGTGCTGGGGATGTACCCGGTAATGAGATAAGCTGATGACTACCTCCTAATATAAGTGTTTCTAATCCCGGTTTACGTGACTCTCCTTTTGCAACACCAACAAGTAAAGGAGTTCTAGATAGGTTTAGTTCAGAAAATAACTCTTCTGCTTTAGCTAACTGCCCTTTACCACCATCAATAAAGACAATATCAGGCAATTTATCGTCAGCTTCAATTTCGGCTTTACCCTTCGTTTTTAATTTGCCGTAACGCTTATTTAAGGCAAATGCCATAGCTGCGTAATCATCACCAGGGGTGATGCCATGCACATTATAACGACGGTAATCACTTTTAAGCGGCCCTTGTTGATTAAAGACCACATTTGAAGCAACGGTTTGTTGCCCCATCGTATGACTAATATCAAAGCATTCAATACGATTAATGCCATTAGTTAATTCAAATACTTCATTTAAAGCAGCAAACCTTGCTTGCATTGATTCTTTATGACTATTACGGGTAACTAATGCGGTTTCAGCATTAGTGCAGGCAAGTTTTAAATACTGAGCTCGCTCAGTACGAACGTTAACTGATATTTTAACTTCCCTTTCCGCATGTTTGCTTAAGAGTGCGGCAAGCGGTTTTTGTTGTTCAAAACTTTCTTGAATAACGATTTCTTTAGGTATTGCCCCATGGATAACATCGTCAACTAAATAATGTTGGCCAATAAAGGCTTCAATTAGTTCACTATTGGTGGTTTCACTGGGCACAACAGGAAAATAACTTTTACTGCCTAGTATTTTATGATCTCGAATAAATAATAAATGTATACATACCTGAGATTTAAAACGATGAAAACCAACCACATCCATTTCTGCAGCCATACCACTAACAAATTGTTGCTGCTGCACTTTACGGAGCGTAGCTATTTGATCTCGGTATTTTACAGCTTTTTCAAAATCGAGAATTTGGCTAGCTTGTTCCATTTTATCAACAAGTAATTTGATAACGTTAGAACTTTTTCCTTTAAGAAATAGTTTAGCCATTTGGACTTGTTGTTGATAATCATCATTTGATATGTTGTCAACACAAGGGGCTGAGCAACGTCCTAATTGAAATTGTAAACATGGCCGACTCCTTGCTCGATAATAGCTGTCTTCACATTGACGTAATGGAAACAACTTTTGCATTAACCTAAGACTCTCCCATACCGCTCCAACCGATGGGTAAGGTCCAAAGTAGTCGCCTTTAATTTTTTTACCCCCGCGATGAAGGCCTAATTTAGGATGTTGGTGATCTGTTATTAATAAATAAGGGTAAGATTTATCATCTCGAAGCAGAATATTATATTTAGGTTGGTACTTTTTTATATAATTATTTTCAAGGATTAACGCCTCACCTTCCGTATGGGTAATCGTGACATCAATGGCCGTAATTTTTTTTACTAAGGATTTAGTTTTGACACTCGAAACATCTTTCCTAAAATAACTTGCTAAACGTTTTCTAAGATCTTTGGCTTTACCAACATAGATAACTTTTTGGTTAATATCGTACATACGATAAACACCAGGTTGGTGGGTCACCGAAGCAATAAATGCTTGATTATCAAAGATCGGAAGCTCTTTCGATTGTTGTTCTGGTTCAGACAATTTACTTACTCATATAACAAAGAATATTACATCGATTAAATGGGTTAATGATGCAAGTATTTTATAGTTTTTCTGTATTTAACATACCATGGCGAATAGCAAGGTGGGTTAACTCAACATCATTACCAATATTTAACTTCTCAAACATACGATATCGGTAACTATTTATCGTTTTAGTACTCAAATTAAGTTGCAATGAAATGTTAGGAACTTTTTCACCACGAGTAACCATTAACATAATCTGTAATTCGCGATCGGATAAACTGTTAAACGGATTATTATCTGCAGTCTTGAATTGATTGAGCGCCATTTGTTGAGCAATATCTGCAGGCAAGTAGCGTTGACCACTGTTAACCGCTCTAATAGCATTAACCATTTCGTCAGGACCCGTTCCTTTGGTTAAATAACCTGAGGCGCCCATTTGCATGACTTTTGTAGGAAATGGTTCTTCATTATGAACCGTAAGCACAATAACTTTAATGTCAGGGGCATGACGAATAATTCTTTTAGTGGCTTCTAAGCCGCCAATGCCTGGCATATTCATGTCCATTAAAACAACATTGGGTTCATTTTGACGGCAAAACTTTACAGCATCTTCACCCGTACTAACTTCGGCGACCACCTTAAACCCTTTCACCTCTTCTAATATTTTACGGATACCAGTACGGACTAGTTCATGATCATCAACTAATAAAATGTTTATCAAAAAATATCACCTTATTTTTTGCAAAGGGTTTATGCATTAAAAATAGCTGTGCACATATAATATCATCAACAATATCGTGCATCATAATCTAAAACAATCTAATTTTATCCTTATTTGTTATAAAGATATGACAACTTTAAATAGATCGCCCTTTCAAATTTACATCATTAAAATTTATTGTCATTTAACCAAGAGTTCAGCAGTCCGACTTGACCATTTTTATATGCCGCATAAGTTAATCTCACCGCATTACTTAAAATAATACTATCAGACCATTGTGTTTGTTCAGAAATCAATTGGTAACACACTAAGGCCTCTTCTGATAAGTAACCTCGCATCTCTTTCATCCCACGTTCTTTTTGACGTTCGCGATAATTCTTTTGTTTTTCTGCATTAGTTAACGCTTTCTTTTTTGGCGACATTATTGACTCTTTATCTATTGAACTTATACCTTGCATGGTTACGCATAACTAAAAAAATAGCAATAGATGCCGCGAAATGCAGTTAATTTGGTCGAAAAGAACTTTATTTAACTGCTCGGAGTTGTTTAGTGTACAAGTGTTCGCTAAAGTAGCGGTCTTAAAAATTCTAACTTAATTGAAACTTTTATAACAAAGTCAATTAACTTAATTTAGCTTTCAGCAATAACTTTTTGGAACCCATTATGCAACAGAAGAACTCGTACACGAAAGAAGATTTGATAAAAGCTGGTACTGGCGAGCTGTTTGGTCCGGGTAATAGCCAATTACCATCTGACAATATGTTAATGATGGATCGCATTATTACTATCAATGAAGATGGTGGTGAATTTGGTAAGGGCGAAGTTATTGCTGAATTAGACATTACTCCTGATTTGTGGTTTTTTGATTGCCATTTTAAAGGTGACCCGGTGATGCCTGGCTGTTTAGGTTTAGACGCTATGTGGCAATTAGTTGGCTTTTATCTAGCTTGGTCTGGCGGTCCTGGTCGTGGACGTGCACTTGGTGTGGGTGAAGTTAAGTTTTCTGGACAAATACTACCTACAGCTAAAAAGGTCACTTATAATATTACCTTTAAACGAGTGATTAAACGTAAATTATTCATGGGTATTGCTGACGGTACGGTTTCTGTTGATGGTCGTGTGATCTATACTGCGAAAGACTTAAAAGTAGGCTTATTTACTGACACCGCTAGTTTCTAAATTGGTATAACTGCGATATATATCATTGATACCTTATTACACTGATATTTACCCTATAAAAAAGCTCGGTACTAAAACTAGTACTGAGCTCAATATTTTCTAACAGTTAATGGGTCGTTGTAGTTCTTTATTTATCCATTGCTGCCTATCTTCAATGGCTTCTCGCCATCCTCCTAACCACTCAGATTTTACCTCTAAGTCTTCATATGGACATTTTTCTTTTGAACGTCCTAAAATTCCAGCATGATAACCCAGTGAATGAGCTCTGTCTTGACGATCTCTTTTCTGTCTTTTCATCAAATTTATCTCCATCGTTGATAGCTAAAGAGTAAGTCACATTTACTTTTTGTAACTGACACTATTAACGAATAGTCAATAGACTGTTTTATTGCAATATTAAAGTCAGGGGAATTAATTAAGATATTGATCAAACAATAAATTTAATTAAATTTATTATTTGAAGAGCAGACTAAAGTTTATTTTTTTAAGAGCCGTGTCAATTACTTTTGGTTATTACCAGAAATAAGATGACCATTACACTTTTCGTCTGCCCCCGCATTATTACCAACAATGGGAGCTAAAACGATACGTTGAGTATTACTATTACCCATGGTGCTATTACAGCGATTTCTGTAGAAAATTGTATACTGATAAAAGGTTATCAGTATTAACCTTAGCTAATTATAACTTAGAGAGACCCAGACTATTGCTTAATGAAAGTATAAAGGAGTACGAGGATAGATATTGTGTGAAGGTTGCCTTTAAATAAACCAAGACAACCTAAAATAGTTATATGAAAAATAAGGAAATAAAGCCTATTGGCTCTATTCTATGCCTAAATACTTATGAACCTGTACGGATAAACGCCAGTTATTAGCGATGCAGGTTTTAATAGCAAGTTCGGTAGCTCGCTTTTTTTGGCTAATAGGCTGCAAATAAATAGGCGTGTTAATAATTTTGTGTTCCGCTAATAAATCCTTTAATTCATCTATATGTTGTTCGGTTGCTATTGGATGTTTTATCTCATTCGCTCTACACATAGCGCTATTAAGAATTTTATAGCCACCTTTCATGTTTATTTTTGGCGATACTGTTACCCAGCAGTTTGCTGAAACAAGGATTTCAAAGGTACCAGAAGTTTCAACTTGGCAACTGAAGCCTTCGTCCTCAAACGCTAAACAAAGGGGTGTTAAGTTATCCATACAGGGTTCCCCACCGGTAATCACTAGATGTCTAGCTTGGTAATCCTTTTCTTGTACTACCGATAAAATTTGTTCAATAGACAACTCAGACCAAGTAGCAGACTCTTGTGCCTTGGTTAACATATCATTTGCATTAACTTTTTCATTAAGGTTAATATCCCAAGTATGTTTAGTATCACACCAAGAACAAGCAACAGGACAACCTTGAAGTCGAATAAAAATTGAGGGTTGACCGGTAAAAGAACCTTCTCCTTGAATGGTTTCAAAGAGTTCATTAACTTTATATGTCACCATACTGGTAGTATCTGCTTCTTTCTCTTCGTACATAATTTTAATGCTTTACCTATTGGTTATTTGAGTCAAATTCTAGTAAAATGCGCCAGTTTTAAATTATACCTCAAGAGGACTGACAAATGAGTAATAAAGTTGTTGTTATTTATTCTGGTGGCATGGATTCTTTCACCGTATTAAATCGAGCCATAAAAGATGGTAAAGAAGTTTTTGCTTTGTCATTCGACTATGGACAACGCCATGTCAAAGAGCTTAAATACGCAGCTAAAGTGTGCAAAGGATTAAATGTAGCTCATAAAGTTATTGATATATCTGCTATTAATCAATTATTAGCGGGTTCTTCACTCACTGATGATATTGATATTCCAGAAGGTCATTATGAGGCTGAGAACATGAAGTCTACTATTGTCCCTAACCGTAACATGATTTTATTGTCGTTGGCGGTCGGTTATGCGGTATCTGTTGAAGCAAGTCAGGTTTATTATGGCGCACATTCCGGTGACCATGCTATATACCCTGATTGTCGACCAGAGTTTGTCTCGAAAATGAACGATGTCTGTCAGATAGCTAATTATGAAGCGGTAGAGATTTTCAGTCCTTATTTAAATGTTGATAAAACCGCAATATTAACTGATGGCATAGCAATGTCATTAGATTATTCAAACACATGGACTTGTTATAATGGCCGTGAAAAAGCCTGTGGAAAATGTGGTGCCTGTCAGGAACGTTTAGAAGCTTTTGCTAATAATAATATTACAGACCCAGTACCTTACGAATAATGCTTGAGTAATCACTATTTCGTTAAAAATAAACAGAAATATCAGTTAATGACTCCCATCAACATATAGTACATTTAGCATTGAATGTTAACAGTTGTAAGCAATACAACTGTTAACAGATTAACAACTTTATAAATATAAAAAAGCCAAACAACTGTTCCGCTTTTTTATATTTATAGCTAATTAACCTACATGCGCTAATGCTTGATTGGCGAGCAAAGTGATTGCTGCCCAGTCTTTAGCGTCAACAATTTTATCATTAACTAACCAAGAACCACCACAACAAGCGACGTTTGATAAGGCTAAGTAGTCACGGACATTCTTCAAGTTTATGCCACCTGTTGGACAAAAACGAATATCAGGAAATGGTCCACCGATAGATTGAAGAGCTTTTACACCACCAGAAGCTTCTGCTGGGAAAAATTTCAAATGGTCATAACCATAATCAGCTCCATCCATTAACTCTGAAATTGATGATATACCGGGAATTAAAGCGATATTACCTTCATTACCAGCTTTTAAAAGATCAATAGTTAAACCTGGGCTGATAGCGAATTTAGCCCCGGCATCGTACGAACGTTGAAGCTGAACACGATTAGTGACTGTACCCGCACCAATAATAGCCTCAGGTAATTCCTTGGCGATGATTGAAATAGCTTCAAGTGCAGCAGAAGTTCTTAATGTTACCTCTAATACTTTTACATCTGCAGCAAGTAATGCTTCAGCAATTGGTAAAGCATCTTCTACCTTTTTAATCACTAAAACAGGAACTATAGGTCCCATAGCAAAAAGGTCCTTTGGCATAATTTGCCAATTTTTTAATACGGTCATAATTTCTTGGTCTCAATTCTAGGAGTTGTTAAGTTTATAAGGTTTTTTTGACGAAGATAGGCGCTAGCACCTAATATTCCGGGTTGTGATTCAGTAATAACAAACGTTGGAATACTGCGATTAAAATCATTAAATCGCCCTTTTGCTTCAAAGCGAGCTCTAAACTCACTGTTTTCAATATATTGGATAAACCTTGGCACGATGCCGCCAGCAATATATACCCCACCAAAACTAGCGATGGTTAAGGCTAAATTACCAGCAAAACTACCAAGGACTTTACAAAATTGATCTAAGGCTTGTTCACAAGTGGTACAACTTTTTGCGATAGCATTTTCAGAAATATCTTTTGCTGTTAATTGTTTATCTTCTGTTTCATTGATAAAACAAAGCGCATGATAAATTTGTTCCAGGCCTAAACCTGAAAGTAATTGTTCATAAGAAACATGTTGATATTTAGTTAATAAAAACTCTAAAATTTTAATTTCTGTTGCATCTGTAGGAGCAAAGTCGACATGGCCACCCTCTCCTCCCAAACAAACACATTGTCCTTGAGAAAAAACCACATTAGCGACACCTAATCCAGTACCTGGGCCACAAATGGCAATAGGTTTATTACTGATGCTTTGCCCAGAACCGATTTGAACTTTCTGTTGTGCCGTTAAAAATGGTACCGCATGAGCAATAGCAGTGTAATCATTGATCAAATACAAACTGTTGAAATTTAATTGCTCTTTTAATTCTTTTTGAGAGAATGTCCAAGGCAAGTTTGTCATTGATATCAAGTCATCCTCTACAGGACAAGCGATCGCTAAACAAGCATTAATCACACTGTTTTTAATGTTTTTTTGTTCAATATACGTTTGTAAAACTTCTGCTAAACTGTGGTATTGGTTACACTGAAATACCGTTAGCTGCTCTACTTCTGTTTGGTTATCGGCAAATAAACCCACTCGGATATTAGTGCCACCAATATCCGCGATTAAATTAATTACAGTAGTCATTATGCACTAATATTTTCAGATGAGTCTTGCTCGAACAAAGAACAAGCACCAGTTTCAGCTGAGCTTAGGTTTTTGCGCATAAAGCCAAAGAGTTCTCTTCCCATACCTTGATGATGACCATTAACCTGGAAAGCAGCATTTGTACGTTCAGAAAGTTCAGCTTCGCTAACAAGCAAGGTTAACTCTCCATTTTCACCATCAAGTAACATCATATCGCCAGTTTGAATTTTAGCGATCAAACCACCATCTAATGCCTCGGGAGTAAGATGAATAGCGGCAGGAACTTTTCCTGATGCGCCAGACATACGACCGTCAGTAACTAATGCGACTTTAAAACCTTGGTCTTGGAGAACACCTAAAGGCGGGGTAAGTGCATGGAGTTCAGGCATCCCACGAGCTTTGGGTCCTTGAAAGCGAACCACTGCGATAAAATCTTTCTCTAGTTCGCCGCGTTTAAAGGCGTCGTCTAGCTCATGTTGATCTTCAAAAACAACAGCAGGTGCTTTAATCACAAAGCTACCTTCTCGTAAAGCCGACGTTTTAAGAACTGAAGTACCTAAGTTACCTTTAAGCACTTTAAGGCCACCATCGGCTTTAAAAGGCTTCGCTACCGTGGCGATCACCTCATCATCCCCAGATACTTTTAGCCCCTCAACCCAAACTAATTCACCATTCTCTATTGTAGGTATTTTGGTGTAACGAGATAAACCGCGACCACAAATAGTTTCAACATCTTCATGAATTAAACCGGCTTCAATTAGCTCTTTAAATAATAACGCCATTCCGCCTGCTTGATCAAAATGGTTGATATCTGCATGGCCGTTAGGATAGATACGAGTTATTAAAGGTACCGCATCTGATAAATCATTAAAGTCTTGGAAATTAATGATAATACCCGCTGCTTTGGCAAAGGCAATTATGTGCATCGTTAAATTGGTTGAACCACCAGTAGCCAATAAAGCTACAATAGCATTGACAATTGAGCGCTCATCTACCATTTTGCCAACAGGCATATAATTGCCTGACTGTTGAGTTAAACGAGTCACTTGGCGAGCAGCTGCTTTGGTTAGCTCTTCACGTAACTGAGTGTTGGGTGCAACAAATGAAGCACCAGGAAGATGTAACCCCATAACTTCAACCACTAATTGGTTAGAGTTAGCCGTACCAAAGAATGTACAAGTACCAGCCGAATGATAAGAAGCAGACTCAGCTTCTAATAATGCCTCTTCATCAACTTCACCTTTGGCAAATTGTTGGCGTACCCGAGCTTTATCTTTATTTGGGAGACCTGAAGGCATTGGCCCTGCAGGTACAAATACTGTTGGTAAGTGACCAAACGTCATACTTGCTATTAATAGACCAGGGACGATTTTATCACAAATGCCCATCATTAAAGCGCCATCGAACATGTTATGAGATAAACCAACCGCTGCTGACATTGCAATAACGTCGCGGCTCATTAGGCTCAAATCCATACCCGGTTGACCTTGAGTAACACCGTCACACATTGCCGGTACACCAGCGGCAAATTGCGCTACGCCACCAGTTTCTCTAATCGCGGCTTTAATAATCGCAGGATAGGTTTCGTAAGGCTGATGAGCTGAAAGCATGTCATTGTAAGCTGAAATTATCGCGATATCTGAGTGGTTTAAACCACGAAGCGTCGATTTATCTTCAGAACCACAAGCAGCAAAACCATGAGCTAAATTACCACATGAAAGGCCAGCACGATGAACCGTTGACGACTTAGCACCATCAATTTTAGCTAAGTAAGCGCCACGTGTTAATTTGCTTCGCTCGATAATTCGGTTAGTGATTGTTACGATGTCTTTATTCATTTCTATAGTAGTCATAATCTATTCCGCCCAATAAACTTGAGTATTAAAGTCTGGTTGTTGTAAAAAAGCACGAATAGGCATAACAAATTTATCGTTACCCGCTAAGGCTTTATTTAGAACATCTTTTTTTGCGTCGCCACTTATGTGCAAAAAGGTGTTATTACTAGTCATTAAGCTAGCAAAACTAAAAGTAATTCTGGTGTGTGGCGCTGTCTTTGGTACGACAGCCATTAATGCCTCAGGGTTATTGATATCTAATGCTGAGGTGATCTCATCACTGCAAGGAAATAAAGAAGCCGTGTGACCATCTTCACCCATACCTAAAATGAGTACATCTAAAGGCAGCAAGGCTGTTTTAGCCGCTAAATTTAAATCTTCTAACGTTTCTACTGATAACTCTTTACCTTGTTTTAAGTGAAAAAACTTGGCGTTCTTTGCCTTGTTCTGTAATAAGTTTTCATGGACTAACCGGGTATTACTCGCATCACTATCAATATTTACCCACCGTTCATCGGCAAGAGTGATAGTGATTTTGTCCCAAGGTAGGTCAACTTGCGACAATGCCTTAAAGAAGCCTTTGGGTGTTGAACCACCCGATACCGCAATACTGGCTTTACCTTTTAAACGCACAGCTTCTGCTAATATACTGGCTACTTCGTTACTTAACTTGCTATCTAAAGCCTCTCGGCTAATAAATTCGTTCATCGTATGCATAATTACTCAACCCACTGGCGATCGTCACGCGCAATTAGAGAAATTGAAGAAACAGGTCCCCATGAACCTGCAGCGTAGGGTTTAGGTGGCTCATTGGTTGACTGCCAAGCATCAATAATACTGTCAGCCCAAGTCCAAGCTGCTTCAACTTCGTCACGACTCACAAATAACGATTGATTGCCATTAAGAACTTCAAGCATCAAACGTTCATAGGCATCAACGACTCGTTGATTGTCATATGTTTCAGAGAAACTTAGATCTAACTTGTTTTCTTGGATATGCATTTGAGCAGCAATACCAGGAATTTTATTCATCATTTGCAATTCAACACCTTCATCAGGCTGCAGACGAATGGTGAGTTTATTGGTTGGCAATTCATTGTAACTGTCTTTAAAAATGTTATGAGGCTGATTTTTAAAATGGATAACAATTTCACTATGTTTCATCGGCATCCGTTTACCGGTGCGCAAATAAAAGGGAACACCTGCCCAGCGCCAATTATCAATTTCAGCTTTAATAGCAACAAAAGTTTCAGTACTACTTTCTTGATTAGCACCTTCTTCATTCAAGTAGCCGGGTACAGGTATACCTTCCAGGTAACCGTCTGCATACTGGCCACGTACTGTTTTATCTTTAACATTATGTCTATCTATGGGTGCTAATGCTTTAACGACTTTGAGCTTTTCAGCTCTAACACTTTCTGCGCTTAAGTCTGCGGGTGGCTCCATAGCTAACAAAGATAAAATTTGTAATAAATGATTTTGTACCATGTCACGCATTTGACCAGCTTCATCATAGAATCCCCAGCGACCCTCAATACCAACACTCTCAGCGACAGTGATTTGGATATGATCTATGCTGTTACGATCCCAGTTAGTGGTAAATAATGAGTTAGCAAAACGCAGGACCAATAAATTAAGGACGGTTTCTTTGCCAAGATAATGATCAATACGATAAATTTGATTTTCTTTGAAATAACGAGAAACTTGATCATTTATTGCAATTGAGGACTCAAGAGAATCACCGATAGGCTTTTCCATTACCACTCTGTCGAGATCTGTAACTAAATCGGCATGATTTAACCCATCACAAATATCACCATAAATAGAAGGAGGCGTTGAGAAATAATAAACTCGAGTAGCATTACCTTGCTTCAGCGTTTTAGCTAATTGTTGATAAGAGTTAGTCTCTTTAAAATCAAGTTGCTGATAAACTAACCGAGCCATAAAACGTGCAAGTACAATCTCATCTAAAGGTTCTTTAACAAAAGAACTTAAGTTCTCTAAAGCAAAAGCTTTAAACTCTTCTAAATCAATTGATTGTCGCGCTACCGCAACAATATGACTATTAGGATTAATGAGGTCACAAGCTTCTAATTGATATAAAGCAGGTAATAACTTGCGGCGAGAAAGGTCTCCAAGTGCGCCAAATATGACTATTTCACTAGCAGACTGGTCATCTGATTTTTTCATAAACATTATCTCGAGTATTTATCTTGGCTATATCAATAATTAAATAAAACACTTACCAAGTTGAATATTGTAACTAAACTACATTTGCCCCTAATTTAACTGTTGAGAGATTATCAGTAAAGAACTTTCTGTAATTTTACAACATTAATTGTATTTGTAGGTTTTATTGAGCTTATAACAGAAATTACTTTAAAAAAACAAGCGAGCGCTATTAAATTGTTTGCAAATATGATCGGTTTTGGCTTATATTAAGACAATTATGAAATAAAGTTTCATAATTGCTGTTCTATAACTAGAAAATAAATTACAGTTTGTTATAAGTCAAGTGACGACAATGCACTTTAAAGGCCATTGAATATGAATGTTTTAGAAAAAATAGCGAATGAACTAGAGACATTTAGTAAATCTGAACGTAAGGTTGCTGACGTTATACTCGCTCAACCTTCCACCGTAATACATGCAAGTATAGCGGCATTAGCTAAACAAGCTAATATCAGTGAGCCTACCGTTAATCGCTTTTGTAGAAGGTTAGATACTAAAGGCTATCCTGATTTCAAATTGCATTTAGCACAAAGTTTAGCTAACGGTACCCCTTACGTTAACCGTCATGTTGATGAAAACGATACCGCAGATGAATATACCGATAAAATCTTTGAATCAACCATGGCATCGCTTGAACGCTCACGTAAATGTTTAGATGCAAACGTCATTAATCGCTCTGTCGATTTATTAACACAAGCAAATAAGATTTCTTTCTTTGGTCTGGGCGCTTCTGCTGTTGTTGCTCACGATGCCCAAAATAAGTTTTTCCGATTTAATGTCCCTGTTGTTTATTTTGATGACATATTAATGCAACGAATGAGTGCTATTAATAGTAGGCAAGGAGATGTTGTTATTGTTATCTCTCACACCGGTCGCACAAAATCACTTGTTGAAGTCGCTAGTTTAGCCAAAGAGAACGATGCCACTGTTATTGGTATAACTACCCCGAACTCACCTTTAGCAAAAGAGTGCAACATAGTTTTATCTGTTGATGTTGCCGAAGATACTGATTTATATATGCCAATGTCATCAAGAATTGCCCAATTAACTCTGATCGATGTTTTAGCAACGGGATTCACTCTACGTCGCGGAACCAAATTTAGAGATAACCTGAAAAAAGTAAAAGATAGTTTAAGAAGCTCACGCTTTGAAAGAAAAGATTAATTCAAAAGTATAATTATTTAATGCCTCTCTATTTAGATAGTAGAGGCATTACTTATATCTCCATTACAAATTAAGGTCAAAATTTAAGATGCTTAGAAGAACAAAAATTGTTGCTACGTTAGGTCCGGCGACTGATGATAGAGAAACCCTTAAAGCGGTACTAGCTGCTGGTGTTAATGTTGTTAGACTCAACTTTTCCCATGGTATTCCACAAGATCATATCGACCGTGCAACTAATGTGCGCCAAATAGCTAAAGAACTTGGCATTTATGTTGGTATTCTAGGGGATCTACAAGGGCCAAAAATTCGCGTGTCAACATTTAAAGATGGCCCAATCAAATTGGCCATCGGTGACAAATTTGAACTCGATGCTACGCTTGAAAAAGGTCAAGGCTGTCAAGAAAAGGTCGGCATTGATTATAAAAAATTGGTTCAAGATGTCAGTGCGGGTGATATTTTATTACTCGATGATGGCCGTGTCCAACTCAAAGTGCTAAGTAACTCTGAAAATTCTGTTTTTACTGAAGTTACTGTCGGTGGCCCTTTATCAAATAATAAAGGTATAAATCGCCAAGGCGGCGGTTTAACAGCCCCTGCTCTTACGCTTAAAGACAAAGCGGATATAAAATTAGCTGCCAAGATAGACGTAGACTTTTTAGCGGTATCATTTCCTCGTGATGCGAGTGATATGCGTGAAGCACGCCTTTTAGCTCAAGAAGCTGGCTGTAATGCACAACTTGTTTCAAAAATTGAACGTGCAGAAGCGGTTAACGACGATAAAGTGCTTGATGGGATAATCTTAGCATCAGATGTTGTTATGGTTGCCCGTGGTGACTTAGGTGTTGAAATTGGTGATGCTGAATTAGTCGGTAAGCAAAAACACATTATTGCCCGCTCTCGTCAGTTAAATCGTGTGGTGATCACGGCAACTCAAATGATGGAAACCATGATTGAGCAGCCTATGCCAACACGAGCTGAAGTTATGGATGTTGCCAACGCAGTACTTGATGGTACCGATGCTGTCATGTTATCTGCCGAAACAGCGGCCGGTAAATACCCTGTTGAAACAGTTAAAGCGATGGTTAATGTTTGTATTGGTGCTGAAAAACAGCGTTCTGTTCATACCTCTAATCACCGTATTGAAATGGTTTTTAATGAAGTCTCGGAAACTATTGCATTGTCAGCTATGTACGCTGCCAACCACCTAGATGGTGTTAAAGCTATTATCGCGTTAACAGAGTCAGGACAAACCAGTAAAATAATGTCACGAATCACTTCTGGCCTACCTATTTACTCATTGTCTCGCCATGATAAAACATTAGGAAAAACAGCTATTTACCGTGGTGTATATCCCGTGTCATTTGACTCAACGCATTGTGAGGGCAAAATACTGACTAACAAAATATTATCGGCAGTATGCGAACAATCTGACTTGCAAGTGGGTGATAAAGTTATATTAACTCACGGTGATATGATGGAAACGGTTGGCGCCTCTAATACGTTAAAAGTATTGAAAGTAAAAAAAGAACATTTAAGTTAATTTTATCCAATAATTAACTAATGTAAAGGTAGCTTAGGCTACCTTTTTTTGATCCCAAATAAGGTGTTTTTGAAAATTACTTTTATAATCTGAAGACAATAGACTGGTTTTACCTTCAACAACCCATGGATGGTGATGAATTATGGCTCAACTGACTAAAATTGCAGTACTAACTAGCGGTGGAGACGCCCCTGGGATGAATGCAGCTATTCGAGCGATTGTCATTGCGGCAACACATTACAACATTGAAGTAATGGGTTTTTTGCATGGTTATAACGGCCTCATTGAAAATGAAGCCGTTCAACTTTCCTTAAAAGATGTTAATAATATAATCCATAAGGGTGGCACCATATTAAAAAGTGCTCGATGCCCCGCTATGCTCAGCGAAAAAGGATTAAAGCAAGCCGCTAATACTTTATTAAAAGAACAGATTGATGCGTTTATAGTTATTGGCGGGGATGGTTCATTTTCAGGTTTAATTAGTCTACAGCAATATTATTCAGGACTAGTCATAGGCATACCGGGCACTATCGATAATGACCTAGATAAAACAGACTTTACCATAGGTTTTAATACGGCGGTCAATACAGCAATAGAAGCGGTTGATAAAATACGCGATACGGCTAATGCCTTTGAACGGGTTTTTGTTATTGAATTAATGGGCCGTCAAAGTGGACATATCACCTTTAATGTCGGTATTGCCTGTGGTGCAGAGCGAGTGATTTCATTTGAAAATTTCAACCCAGAAAAATATGAAATTAAGCTTAAACATTTAGCCCAAGAAATTAAAATGGCACAAAGAGATAAGTACCAAAGTTATCTTATCATTTTGGCAGAAAATTTATGGCCCGGTGGTGCGCTCAAACTAGTTAAACAGCTAAAAGAATATCAATCCATCGATGCAACCGCATGTATTTTGGGCCATATACAACGTGGAGGTTCACCGGTAGCAAAAGATAGAATACTTGCAACGAAAATGGGTATTGCTGCGGTTCAAAAATTAATTGAAGGTAAATCTAACCTGATGATAGGAGAAAAAAATGGTCTTATCTGTGAAGTTTCGTTAATTGACGCGGTTAAACACCAGAAAACCGTTAATCAAAGACTAATTAAAGCGCAAGAAAATATCCTTGCTTTTAATGCCCAACACCTCAGATAAAATGTGTTTAGTTTATTGCAGGTTTGCTGTTATTTAATTTTCCGGGCACCTAAATTCAATATACCGGATGACTAAAACCCTCAGCCGTCAAAAATTAAAAATCATTACAAACGATCAGTTTAACGAGGCTACATCCTGACTTATCCAACAAAAGAGTCAAAAAAAAACCACCGGATAAAACATCAAGTACCCACTAATCTTATAATTTTTATTAGGCATAGAGTAACGTAAAGTTATACAATCGAAGCCATGTCATCCATTAAATTTTCTGTGATAAAATTGCATTCGTCAAAGTATGTGAACTGGGTAAAGGCTTGGTATTGCAATGATTTATTACGGTTATTTCGAGACTGTTCAAAATACCATAAGCCATTAATAATAAAGGAAAAATATAGGTAACACGTAACCTTTTCTTTATCTATTGCAATGTTTGCATTTGATGCCACTTGATAATGTTCAACACATGAGTCAATAACGGATGAAATTGAGCCACTGACTAAGTTATTAACAGCAATCATCATGGCGATATCAAATTCTCTATCCGCTAAGTGTGCACAGTCAAAATCCAATAACCAAGGTTTATTAGCTAAGATAATATTAGAGAAATTGATGTCACCATGGCAAAGCACTTTAGGGGTAATGACTATTCTACTGCTTAACATGTCACAGACTTTACTAATAATATGTTTTTGACTCGCTGATAAAGTTAATGTCAGTGGTTTAATTATCTTGGCCATAGATAATATCGGAATAGCTGTTAATTTATTAACGTCAATAGACTGGTGACAACGAACCATCAACTTTATAGCCTGTTCGATTTTTTCATTTAAAGATAATGGGCATAAATTTAAGCTTTTACCTTCAACAAATTGGCTAACCTGCCAAAATTCATCACCATAGATAAGGTCTGGGCTTAAACCCTCATCAGCGACTAGTTGATATAGTTTATTATACGGTTGCCTTTCATTACGGTCTTTAAAGTACTTAGCAAAAAAACGGTTGTTTACGTCAACCACTTTAAAGCATGGGTGACTGTCACCCTGCTCTATTAAGCTAATGCTCTTAATACCGGAAAAACAGCTTAGATCGGCCAACTGCTCAATTAGAACAGTTAATTGCTCTGTGTGTGGTCTAGGCATCTTAAATCAAGGGCTTGTAGTAAGAGTTAATTGTTCGCCCCGATAGACTTTTCGCCAATGATAATAGCCATAGGTGGCTAGAATAACGTAAAGACCAAATAATACCGCCGTTGGCGTTAATCCTTTTTCTAAATAGATATAGATAGAGGCAACATCTATAACACACCAATAGAGCCAGTTTTCCAGCACCTTCTTAGTAACCATATAAGTGGCAAAAATAGCAAAGACCGTTGTTGCCGCATCATAATAAGGAAAATGAGCTGGCGTAAAGCTAGCCATTAACCCACCCACAAGGGCTGAAATCAACGACAAGGCACCAATGATTAATAAATGCGTATGGACAGACCAAGTGGTGATTTTAAGCGTTGAAGAATGAGTTATGCCATGCTTATCATCCGCAAAAGTGTTTGTCGCAGTTATTATTTTCCCACCACTGACCTCACTTTGTTGCCAACAATACCAACCATAAACCGCCATAATCATGTAATAGACTTGTAATAAGCTGTCCATCCACAAATAAACATCATAGAAAATAGTGGTATAGAGTACCGTACTGACAAAAGCAGCAGGCCAACACCAAATATTACCCTTAGCGGCTAAAACAACATAAATTAATGCCATTAACATAGCCGTAAGCTCTAATAACGGTAATTGGACAAAATAATCAAAGGTAGAAGCCATTAAATTTCTTCTTCAATACATTGGCGTTCACTTTGCACTACCGAACGATCGCCACCAATAAACTTAACAATAAAAACAGCGGCATCCAGTGTTTGGTGTACGTGTTTAATTTCTGCCATCACGTGGGCTGTAGCAAGGTCATATTCACCAAATACTTGGGTACTCATTCCATTAGTCACCACGTTTAAACCGTCAACTAATCGTAATCGTTTGATAAAGGCCCAAATTTCAGTCTTAAATTTATCTTCTGCTAAAGGGTATAAACTAATTTCTATTGATATCTGCATAATGACTCTTATTGATATTATCGATGCTGTGTACATCCCTGTACTCAACTACTTAGTATGAATAACGCCGATTAAAAATGATAATCAAACGTTGCACCAACCACCATAGGTTCACCGTACTGTTGGTAACCTTTGGCGGTGTAACCATCTCGAGGGTCATTACCAAAGTAAAAACCTCGAGTGGTATAATCTTTGTTCAGTAAATTACGAGCCCAGAGCTTTAACTGCCAATCAGACACTTTATAGCTTACCGAGGCATTCACTAAAGCAACAGCGTCTGACTTTTGATCGTGACTATCAGAGAAGTAATAGTCATCTTTGCCATCAACACTAACATTTACTAACCACTGTTCAGATAAGTAATAGTTAACGCCGAGGTTAAATTGATAATTAGGTGCATGTGCCTGTTCTCGACCTGACAAATTAACCCCATCGGCATTAATAAAATAGCTGAAGGTGGTATCAAGCAGACCTAATGAGCCATAAAGCTCAATATTATCGGTAATTTGCCAAGCAGAATCAATTTCAACCCCTTTATTAACACCTGTAGCCGCATTGCCTAGGTAGGGAGTAAACTCTACACTGCCATCGTCTCTAACGTCTGTTAATGAACTTTTAATCTGTATATCATCACGGTTCATATAAAAAACAGCGGCACGTATATAAGCCTGATTATCTAACAGGCTAACTTTATAACCGAGTTCGTAATTTAAAACAAATTCAGCTTCAAATGCTCTTAATGCTTTAGGTAAACTACCATCGGTGTTAACGCCACCTGTTTTGTAACCGCGATTAATTGAGCCATAAAATAAGCTATCGTCATTATACTGATAAGACAACACTAACTTGCCACCCACCATAGTATCGTCAGGTGAGAATGTTAATGGATCGGTATTCACATAATCACCGCTACGTTGCTCTACTCGAATGCCTGAGATCAAACTCAACTTTTCTGTTAGTTGGCTATCGAATTGGGCAAATACGGCTAAAGAATTGGTATCAAATTGTGAAGAAAAATCTTCTGAAAGATAAGTGTACTGACGTAAAAGGTCTTCGTCGTCTTGTTTAACATAAACACCAGTTAACCAAGTCGTGGAATTATTGAAAATCTCATTTCCTTCCGTTGATAACAACCTAAACTCTGCTGTTAGCGTATCTCGCTCTCTAAAATAATGATCCGCTGATGAATAATAACCATAAGGACAATCATTGAGTTGGCATAAGGTGGCATTACTCCAATCCTCATCATAACCATAAGCAAGACTTGAGTCTGCGAAGCTGATGATACTGATTAGGTCGAAACGATTAAAACCTGTATAGGTAAATTTACTGCTAAATGCGCTAGTTTCTTGACGGTCGAAGCCAGGCTCATCAGAAAAAGTTTCTCTGGTATTATCTAACGAAAAAGCATCATAACCATTATCAAAATTAAAATGCATTAAACTAACATCAATGGTTAAATCATTACTGGCTTTAATGGCTAGTTTTCCGCGCACAGTCAGCTCATCACGATTATTCGTATCTTTACGCCCTAAGTAGCTATTATCAATAAAGCCGTCACTTTGATATTGCTCAATAGCAACACGATAATTAATGCCATCGGTTGCCGGACCGGATAAAACAACACCCGCACCGAGACTACCGTAATTACCCGCGGTTAACCTTACTGAGCTTTCAAATTCATCCGTTGGCGCATTAGTCGTGATATTAATCAAACCAGCCATCGCATTAGCACCAAAACGTGTGCCCTGCGGACCACGATATATTTCAGTTTGGGCAATATCAAACGTCGACGCTATGCTACCTATACCGGTAAAATCAATATCATCAATAATTAAGCCAACTGATGGGTTTATCGGCTCTTGAAACTGACTCCGCTCTCCTATGCCTCTAATTTGATAGTATCGAGCGCGCTGTGAGCCCCCGGCAAAGTTTACATTAGGGACAAGGGCTATTATCTCTTCTAAATTTTGAGCATTTCGCGCTTGGATCTCATTCGCATTAATAACTGATAAAGAATTTGCCGTTTTTAACAAATTTTGTTGACGAAAATCACCTGAAACCACAATGATCTCAAGATCAGATTCAGTTGTGGTATTGGTTAGGGTATTAGCTGAGGTATTAACTGCTGGTGTATCAGAAGATTTACCTAAAGCGGGTGTTTCGGCAAATGATTGGCTAGGTAACGTCAGCAAACTACTTGCGATAGCAAGTGATAGTGCAGATTGTAAAAATTTCATTTAGATCTCTATATTCCAGTAAGGAATTTTTATTAGGGATCCGGCACACGGAGGTAATATAATAATATGTTCACCATCCCTACGCCGGTATTATCCGGTTCAGGTTCAAAGAGTTCGCAATGCGTCTCAGTAAATTTTCATTAATAAAAGATAATAAAAATTTACACCCCTTGGTTCATCGAAGATTCTATCAATTTGTCATGAAAAGTACAGAGATATGACAAATTAAAGTGAATATGTCTATTGTAGCTAAGTGTTATTTGGACTGAAATTATTTCGAAAACTGTTATTTAGACAGCATAGGTCCTAAGAACTGACCACCGAGTAAATGCATATGAATATGATAAACTTCCTGACCACCATGTTCATTACAGTTGATAATTAAACGATAACCCTTTTCATCAATACCTTCTTCTTTAGCTAATTTTTTTGCTACTGTTATCATTCTGCCAAGAGTTAGTTCATCGTCTTCAGTGACATCATTAACGGTTGAAATCAGTTTATTAGGTATAATTAAAATATGGCTATTAACTTGGGGGGCTATATCTCGAAAAGCGGTCACTAACGCGTCTTGATACAACAAAGGCGTGGGGATTTCTTGTCGAATAATTTTAGAAAATATTGTTTCTTCAGCCATATAACTCTCCATTTTAACGAATCATAACAATCAGTTGGATTAAATTAAGCCCAACTGAATAACCAATAAATAAGCGTGTAAGACACGCTTATTTGACACGCTGTTCACTATTGATTATTTATTATCAATATCAGTTAATTTAATCAATTAACTGATACTGCTCACGAAGTATCTCAATAATCTGAGCTTTTGGGTTGTCACTTAAGACGATTTTTTCACCGGTGATCTTCTCTGCAATATCAATGTAGGTTTTAGAGACGTTCATCAATACCGACTCAGGAAGTTCATTATCTCTGGCTAAAGCTTCACGCTCTTGCATACGTGACTTATTTAGTAAAATATCAGCATCAGGGAAATGATTTAATAATAACTGTCGAAACCCCTCTTTTGAGTTTTCTACCACTTTACCCTTTTGGTATTGTTGGCCATCCCAAATACGAGAAGAGTCAGGCGTGCCCACCTCATCCATATAAATAAGCTTATCATTACCCGCTTTATCTTTAACATAACCAAATTCAAACTTTGTATCGACAAACACTTGGTCAATTTTAGCCAATTCATTAGAGATAACGTTAAAACCTTCTGTTAAAAGCTTCTCGTAAAGCGTTATGTCATCAGATGATTTAAAGTTAAAGGCTTCAAAATTTTCTTCAATATTTTTACGGGTAATATTGACATCATCAACCGCAGGTACCCCAGGGATACCTTCTAAAACACCTTTTGTTGACGGTGTTTGTAATAAATTGGCTAATTTAGAGTCTTTCGTTAAACCCTCACTGATCTCAATCCCACAAAATTCACGTTCACCTTTCTCGTAAGCACGCCACATTGAACCGGTAATGTATTGACGACAAATGGCTTCAATCATCACGGGTTTGGCTTTTTGTACAATCCAAACAAAGGGGTGTGGAATATCAAGTATATGGCTGTCCGCTAACCCTTGGTCTTTAAACAATTTAAACCAATGATTTGAAATGGCATTAAGTGCTGCGCCTTTACCAGGAACACCCCTCATACCGCCTTCACCGTGCCAAATACAATCAAAGGCTGAGATACGGTCGCTGATAACCATTATAGCTAGTGGTGTATCACTAGGCACATCATAGCCTTTGTCTTTGATTAAACGCGCACTATCACTTTGGGTTAACCAATAAACAGAGCGAACTTTGCCATTATGTACAGCCGCGTCACTTCGGATCGGTAAATCATTATTTACTGCTAAAACTTTATCAGCTAAATTCATCGGATAGACCTTAGGTTTGAATTAAATTAATTGTAACAAATATAAACTCAAAGATTCAAATATAACATTTGTTATAATAATAAAAAAAGGACGCAAATTGCGTCCTTTTTTAAAAGCTTAACTTCAAATTTATGCAGCTAAAGAAGCTTGCGCTTTTTCAACTAAAAATGTGAAGGCTGTTTTGTCATATACTGCGATGTCAGCTAGGATCTTACGATCTATTTCAATAGAAGCCTTTTTCAGACCGTTAATGAAACGACTATAAGATAAACCATTTTGACGAGCTGCCGCGTTAATACGAGCAATCCAAAGTTGACGGAATTGACGTTTACGTTGACGACGGTCACGGTAAGCGTATTGGCCAGCTTTAGTTACAGCTTGAAAAGCAACACGATAAACGCGACTACGAGCACCGTAATAACCTTTAGCTTGCTTTAGAACTTTTTTATGACGTGCACGAGCTTGTACACCACGTTTTACTCTTGCCATTTTCTATTTCTCCTATTAACCGTGACGTAAAAGTTTTTTAACTGACTTAATGTCAGCAGCAGCGATCATACATTTAGCACGTAAATGACGCTTAACTTTAGTACGGCGTTTAGTCAAAATATGACGTAAGCCAGCTTGTTTGAACTTGTAGCCAGAAGCTGTTTTTTTAAAGCGCTTTGCAGCACCTTTATTGGTTTTCATTTTAGGCATGTTAATAACTCCGCATTGTTATGCCAAATTTAAGTAGCCGAGGCGAAAATCATCTTTTTTCACAAAAGTGTTAAAAGGAATAATTTTACTTGCAAGCCTTGCTACCGCGTAAAGATAAAATTGGTGAATTAACCCTTTAAAAGGTTAATTACTTGTCAAACCAAAGATTATCTATTTTTAGGGGCTAGGACCATCACCATTTGACGACCTTCCGCGCGACGCGGAAAGAATTCAAGTACGGTTAATTCTTCTAAATCGTTTTTAACACGTGTTAGAAGTTTTAAACCGAGTTCTTGGTGAGCCATTTCACGGCCACGGAAACGTAATGTAACCTTGACCTTGTCGCCACCTTCTAAAAAGCGCTTCAGGTTGCGTAGTTTGACCTGATAATCGCCTTCATCTGTACCAGGACGGAATTTAATTTCCTTGACCTGTATTTGTTTCTGATTTTTTCGCTGTTCTTTTTGTTCTTTAGCTTTTTCGTAAATGAACTTACCATAGTCCATTACACGACAAACTGGCGGTTTGGCAGTTGGGCTCATTTCAACAAGATCTACACCAGCAGTATCTGCTTGATCCATCGCTTCATCTAATGTAACGATTCCACCGGGTTCACCGTCAAATTTAATTAAACGAACTTCATCACCTGGGATATCTGTAATTAACTCATTCAAACGATGTGCTGGCTCTTTACGCCCGCCTCGTTGTCCACCTTTAATAGCCATGTTCCTCCAAAGAACTTTAGTACGAAACTATACATTTGTTTTTAATAGTTTCGATTATAATAAATTTTGTTGTGCAATTTAACTACTATTTGTAATTAAATCGATTTATGCCCGTGTTTTTACTTCTTCACTTATTTTTTGAATGAAGTCGTCTACAGACATCTTTCCTAAATCTTCACCACTTCGAGTTCGAACGGCAATTTCACCACTGGTCATCTCTTGATCACCAACAACTAATAAATACGGAACACGCTTCAAAGTATGCTCGCGGATTTTAAAGCCTATTTTCTCATTTCTCAAGTCTAGTTTTGCTCTAAATCCACTTTCTTTTAGTTTTTTTACTACTTTTTGACAATATTCGCCTTGTTTATCGGTAATATTCATAATTATGACTTGAGTTGGCGATAACCACGTTGGAAATTTGCCGGTATACTCTTCAATCAAAATACCAATAAATCGCTCTAATGATCCTAAAATGGCACGATGAATCATTACCGGAATATAACGTTCATTGTCTTCACCAACATAAGTTGCTCCCAAACGTTCTGGCAGAGCAAAATCAAGTTGAACGGTACCACATTGCCAAGCACGTCCTAAACAGTCCATTAGGGTAAACTCAATTTTAGGGCCGTAAAATGCCCCTTCACCCGGTAAATATTCAAAATCAATATTACTGTCGGTTAATGCTTGCGCTAATCCTGCTTCGGCTTTGTCCCAAATCTCGTCGCTACCAATACGGTTTTCAGGACGTGTCGACAATTTAACAACAATATCTTTAAATCCAAAAGAGCCATAAACGTCATAGACCATTTCAATACATTTAGTCACTTCTGCTTGTACTTGCGACTCCATACAGAAAATATGCGCATCATCTTGGGTAAAAGCACGTACTCGCATCAAGCCATGTAACGACCCTGATGGCTCATTACGGTGACAACAACCAAACTCAGCAATACGAAGGGGTAAATCACGGTATGATTTTAACCCTTGGTTAAAAATTTGTACATGCCCGGGGCAATTCATGGGTTTAATTGCATATTCACGTTTTTCAGACGTTGTTGTAAACATGCCATCCGCATATTTATCCCAATGACCCGATTTTTCCCACAAACTTCTGTCCATCATCATCGGTGCTTTAACTTCGTCATAATCATATTCACGAAGCTTTTCACGAACAAATTTTTCTAACTCAGTATAAATTGTCCAACCATCGTTGTGCCAAAACACCATGCCAGGGGCTTCTTCTTGCCAATGGAATAAATCAAGGGTTTTACCAATTTTACGGTGGTCACGCTTTTCAGCTTCCGCAAGACGTTGAATATAAGCTTTTAATTGCTTTTTATCAGCCCATGCTGTGCCGTAAACGCGTTGCAACATTTTATTGTCTGAATTACCACGCCAATAAGCACCAGCGAGTTTCATTAACTTAAAGTGATGACAATGGCGCATGCTAGGAACATGCGGGCCACGGCACATATCAATATATTCTTCGTGATGATACAACGCAGGGCTATCGTCTTGGCTAATATTTTCATCTAAAATTTCAAGTTTATAAGTCTCACCACGCCCTTCAAAAGCATCGCGAGCTTCCTGCCATGAACCTACTTTTTTAACGACTTGATAATTACTACGCGCTAATTCTGTCATCCGCTTTTCAAGTTTAGTGAGGTCGTCTTCGGTAATGGTATGCTCAAGGTCTACATCATAATAAAAACCATTATCAATCGTAGGTCCAATCGCCATTTTAGTGTCAGGCCATAGCTGCTTAATGGCATGACCTAATAAATGAGCACAAGAGTGACGAATGATTTCTAAACCTTCATCATCTTTACTAGTAATAAGTTGTAATTTGACATCGGTTTCAATTAATTGACAAGCATCGACTAAGTTACCATCAATGCGCCCTGCTATGGTCGCTTTCGCTAAACCAGGACCAATATCAAGCGCAACATCCATTACAGATACTGCATTATCGAAAGAGCGTTGAGAGCCGTCGGGGAGAGTTATTACTGGCATGAAATATCCTTTGATCAGTGGTGGCACACACGCAGTGTCACTTGAAATTATTGTTTTTTTTCTAGATTCTAGTCTAAAATTGATTAGAACCACTACATAAGCACGGCAATATAGGGGAAAATAACATTTTTTGCAATACAAGAGGCATGATGCTTAAGCTCTTTTACCATTTATATTTAATACTCAACCATTGTTACAAATTATTTTGTTTATGTTTATTAGGATCCTCAGTGGCATTTTCTGTAACCGCTAGCACCTTAATTATTGCTAATATTAAAAACAAAGCCGACGTTGCCGACCAACAGCCTCAAAATTGGCAGTTATGGCGGGCAAGTAATACCTTAAGTATTGAATTTAGAAACATCCCCCACTCTGACTTAATTGAAATTCGTGCTAAAGCAGTTATAGAGTCTAGCCTCTCTGGCACATTATTGTTTCTTCAACAGACGAAAAACATTCCACAGTGGCTACATAATTCAAGTAACAGCGAAATTATTAAAACGATATCTGAGACAGAAAATATATCACTCACTCATTTTAATAAAGTTTGGCTAGTAAAAAAGAGGGAAATGATCATTCGATCACATTATTGGCAGAATAAGGATTTATCGGTAGAGGTCATCATTAAAGATGAAAGTAAAAATTATCGTCAATATCAATCTAAAAAGGCAATACAGATAAATATCCTCTCAGCACATTGGTTAATCAAAAATAGGCGTAAAGGCATAATAGAAATCGAACACAGGATTATTGCCGACCCTAATGGCCATATCCCCAAGTGGCTAGCCAATCGAATAGCGTTAAAGTCAATGTGGCGAACCTTAATCAATATAGAAAATCAGTTACCCGGTTCTCATTACCAGAAAGAAAAGTTGAAAAACATTCAAGAACTGGGTGATGATTAGTCATCATAAAGACATATAATTATTAACTAAAACAATGCCCTACTCTGTAAATAAAAAATACTAAATACGTTCATTAGCACTCTAGCTAAAATAAGCCATAATTAAACAAAGCGCGAAATTAATAGTTAAACTCATACTTAAATCCTCTAGGAGGCATTATGCTCCAAGATCTAACTATCAAACGTATACACTGCCCGCATTGCGGCCATCATTGTCATGTTACATTAGATTCCACATCAGGAGATCAAGATTATTACGAAGAATGTCCCTCTTGTTGCAAAGATATTCACTTAAATATGCATATCGATGAGTATCAACAAAAGATTCAACTAGCCATTGATAGTGATGACGAACAAATTTTTTAAAAACCATTAAAATAAATAACGGTTGTAGGATGAGTTTACATTAAAAACTTCAGCTTATTGTTGTACTCCACAATTAAACCGTTATCATCTTACCCATATAATCAATTATCATTTTAGGTATGTTTTTTTAACTGCCCAATATACTTATACTCCACTATAGATTCATTAATGACGTTAACTAAATTCAATCGACACACAAAAAGCATAATGAAACTTGCTTATCCTATTTTAGTCGCCCAACTGATTCAAAATTTGATGGGGTTTGCCGACACGGTAATGGCAGGAAGAGTAAGCTCAACGGATATGGCGGCAGTTGCCGTGGCCAATAGTATTTGGTTACCCTTAATCCTAACTATTTATGGGTTAATAATGGCGCTTTCAGCCATTGTATCCCAACTAGCCGGTGCTAAAAAATTCATTGATATTAGTAATGAAACTTATCAAACCGCTTGGATTGCTTTAACGTTAGGACTTAGTTTAATAGCCCTTTATTATTTATTAGCCCCGCTGTTATTTACCTCAATGGCTATTGATATTGATGTAAATTTGAAACGCCTAATCTTTGATTATTTAGGTTACATTGTTTGGGGCGCGCCTGGGTATTGTTTATATCTCGTGCTAAGAAACTATTCTGAAGGCTTATCACATACCAAACCCACTATGTTTATTAGCATAATCGGCTTACTGGTTAACATACCTGCCAATTATATCTTTATCTATGGCGGGTTTGGTATTCCTGCACTGGGTGGTGCAGGTTGTGGTATTGCCACCGCCCTAGTCTATTGGGCAATGTTTGTTTCAATGGCCGTGTATTGCTACAAATCAGACTATTTAAAGCAAGCTGACTTATTTTCTCAATTTTATTGGCCAAACTTCGCTAAAATTAAAAATATTTTATCTTTGGGTGTGCCTATTGCGCTGTCATTATTATTTGAAGTGAGTTTGTTTGCGGTAGTGGCTATTTTATTAGTACCCTTTGGCGCCAACATTGTCGCTAGCCATCAAATAGCCCTCAACTTTACTGGCTTAATTTTTATGGTGCCGCTTAGTATTGCCATGGCAGTTACTATAAAGGTCGGCTTTGCCGTTGGCGATAAAAATTTCCAACAAGCAAAAAACTACTGTTATTACTCAATCATATTAGGCCTGCTATTAGCGGTAGTCACTGCCTTTATAACGCTGGTTTATCGCTTTCAAATAGCCAGTATTTATACCACAGAAATCGAGGTAATTAACCTAGCGGCCAGTTTAATGTTTTTGGCGGCCTTATATCAATTCTCTGATACCGTACAAGTTATCTGTGCTGGTGCATTACGGGGTTATAAAGATACAACGTCAATTTTAGTGATTACTTTTGTCTCATATTGGTTAATTGGATTAACCGTAGGGTTAGTCCTTGGGGTTACTGATTGGATTATTCCTCGGATTGGTCCCTATGGATTTTGGATAGGTTTTATTACCGGATTAACCGCAGCAGCTATTTTATTGGCTTGGCGTTTAACGGTTGTTCAAAGCCGCATCGAAAACAGCCTAGCTAAAACGGTTGAAATTTAAAAGAAACAACACATATTGGCTAATTAACAAGCAAACGATTAAATATACCTTTTCAAGGGTGAAAACTACTTGCATCTACTCAGACAGATAGCTAATATAACGCCTCGTTGATGCAAGGAAGTATTATTTTCTAAAGCATTCATCGATTTATTAAATACATAGCTTTAAAAGCTCGCTTAGCTCAGTTGGTTAGAGTACTTGCATGACATGCAAGGTGTCGCAGGTTCGAGTCCCGCAGCGAGCACCATATTCCAAGTTAGTATCAACTAACTTCAAGCCATTGTGTACACGTCCATGTACACAATGGCTTTTTTATTTCTACGTTTAAAAATTATCACTTTATAAAATACCTACATTTAGATCCCTGAAACATCTAACTCATTTAAAATAGGGCTCTATTAATTATTGATATTCCTACAGGACATATCTTTTAATCTATTTTAAATAATTCAATATCGTTTTCATTAACTGATTCAATAACCAACACATAAATCGACTCGGGGTTAATTAATATGTTGAATATAGCATTACCATTAACTTAATGATCGATATCCGAACTACTTTACCGCTTATAAGCACAGTTCGGCTTTTAACAGCTTAGGTCTGCGAACTTAGATTTGAAGGATTTTCTAAGCTGCCTGTGCGGCAGTGAACTGTTAAGCTGTAAAGAACTGTTAAGCTGTTAATTTCTAAGCTGCCTGTGCGGCAGTGAACCGTTTATAACTTGTATATTAATATACTCACTATTTCTAAGCTGCCTGTGCGGCAGTGAACTGAAGAACTGGTCACATCAACTAACAACTGGTTTTCTAAGCTGCCTGTGCGGCAGTGAACATTAGTCTCGTTTTCAGAGACTTTTTTACTGATTTCTAAGCTGCCTGTGCGGCAGTGAACTATTATACGACCGCCAAGCTTTAAAGCTGCATTTTCTAAGCTGCCTGTGCGGCAGTGAACTAATTTGTCTGATCTTTGATGCCATTCAATATTTTCTAAGCTGCCTGTGCGGCAGTGAACTTTTGATACCACAATGTCACAAGAGCGTTTACTTTCTAAGCTGCCTGTGCGGCAGTGAACTAAGTTAATACCTTTTTGTACTCGCCGTTAGATTTCTAAGCTGCCTGTGCGGCAGTGAACTAAGCAAGGACATGCAGTTAAGTTTAAAGGTAAAATAAAGAAGACTTGGTGTTAGTTTTTTTAGCCTGGTGCTTTATAAGGAAATGTCATTGCTCCGCTTTGCTAGCCTTTAAAGGCTCCGATATACCTGTTAGTTAGTATGTATATCATACCTGTTCCGACCATTTTTTTTTGCTTCATACAATGCCATATCCGAGTTGTGAAACAGTTCGTTATAATTGCTAAGAGCGGATGATATACCAATACTTACCGTTAATACTCCA